>VAPK010370137.1_pt1 | contig 15086 bp, 11 predicted proteins | sample 3395031 | NCBI WGS metagenome assembly VAPK01 (sample SAMN08290443, study PRJNA428436) | hydrothermal vent metagenome | isolation source: Deep-sea hydrothermal vent chimney 1 | place: Pacific Ocean: Juan De Fuca Ridge
CAACCCAGCTCACCTTATTCTGCCAGCAAAGCATCCTCTGACCATTTGGTACGAGCTTGGCATCATACATATGGTTTACCCGTTGTTATTACCAATTGCTCAAATAATTATGGTCCCTACCAGTTTCCCGAGAAACTTATTCCGCTGGTGATCCTCAATGCGAAAGAAGGTAAGCCCATTCCAGTTTATGGTAAAGGCGACAATGTGCGGGATTGGCTTTATGTGGATGATCATGCCTACGCACTGCGATGTGTGTTGGAAAGTGGACAAGTTGGAGAGACATATAATATTGGCGGCCACAATGAAAAAACCAATCTTGATGTGGTTCGAGGTATTTGCACAATATTAGATGATTGTGAAAGGAACCTCCAAAGTTACCCGTATGCAAATCTGATAACTTTTGTTGTCGATCGTCCTGGTCACGATCAGCGTTATGCTATTGATGCTGGTAAAATTAGCATTGAGCTTGATTGGAAACCTAAAGAAACATTTGAATCAGGATTGGAAAAAACAGTCCTGTGGTATTTGAAGAACGAAGCTTGGTGTTCCTATATCCAAAATGGAAGCTGCTCAGGTGAAAGAATAGGGTTAAAATCAGGAGTTGTGAAGTGAAGGGGATTATTTTGGCAGGCGGGTCTGGTACCCGGTTATACCCAGCTACTCATGCAGTTTCCAAGCAGCTGCTTCCGGTTTATGATAAGCCGATGGTTTATTATCCGCTGACCACCCTGATGTTGGCTGGTATTCGAGATATTTTGCTGATATCTACGCCACAAGATACCCCACGCTTCAGACAATTATTGAATGATGGGCAACAATGGGGTTTAAATGTCAGCTATGCGGTACAGCCTTCGCCAGAAGGCTTGGCGCAGGCATTTATTATTGGAAGAAATTTTATAGGGAATGATGCTTGCGCGTTGATACTAGGTGATAATATTTTTTATGGCCATCATCTTGTTGATCTCATAACCATGGCAGCAAAGCAAGTGGTTGGAGCAACTGTTTTTGCTTATCCTGTTACTGATCCTGAACGATATGGTGTTGTTGAATTTGATAGTAATGGTAAGGCTATAAGTTTAGAAGAAAAGCCAGATAATCCAAAATCTAAATATGCTGTAACAGGACTTTATTTTTATGATAATCAAGTGCTTGATTTTGCGGCAGAGGTTAAACCATCCGTTAGAGGTGAATTAGAGATAACAGATCTAAATAAACTCTATTTAGAATCGGGCTCTTTAAGGGTTGAGAATTTGGGGCGTGGAATGGCTTGGTTAGATACGGGGACACATGACTCCTTATTAGAGGCGAGTCAATTCATTGAAATTATTGAAAAACGGCAAGGGCAAAAAATAGCATGTCCGGAAGAAATAGCTTACAGGATGGGGTATATCACAGCCGAACAGTTATGTGCTCTTGCTGAGCCGCTTCAAAAAAACGAATACGGGAACTATTTGTTAAATTTGCTGAATGAATAGCTTTTTGTAACGACAAGATACTTTTGTTGGGCTAATGTTTGCTACACGAGGTTGCTAGCCGTCCGCATTTTTTTGCATAGTGTATTTTTTATAGCAGTTGTGACTTGATAATTTTATGCATAAATTTGGTTATCATTACCTTTATAGGATAAAAGAATGTTTGGTGCAATTTTTAATATACATAAACAAATATCGGTTCGTTGTGAATCGGGCGTGTTTGGTCGTTTGAAAGGATTGATTTTGGCTGTAGGTTGGCAATTGTATAAACGCATAATTGGACTCCCAATAATTATTCATACTTTCCGAAATACATCATTTATATTAAGGCCAAATTGTAATATATCTTCACGATTTGTTTATGAAGGCCGTCCTGATGAAGTTTTTGTAAAAATGCTTTCAAAATTTGCTGGGGAAAATATAGATTTTGTTGATGTTGGGGCAAATGTGGGCATGTATTCAGTGCTTTTGTGCCATGATTTCGAGTCTGGATGGATATTTGAACCTAATCCTGTGGCATTTGAGATGGCTAGGCAAAACTTGGCAATTAATAGTGTGTTAGATAATTTCAGGATGATTGAGGCTGCTGTAGGAGCACATAAAGGAACGGTGAAATTTCCTTTGCTGGATATGCCATTGCCAACAGCAAGAGTGGGTGATGAAAACGGCGGGAAGATGATTGAGCGTGATATGTTTCGCTTAGATGAGTTTCTTAGCCATGGTCGAGAATATGTAATCAAGATTGATGCTGAAGGCTTCGATGTCGAAGTTATTAAAGGGCTTAAGGATTTATTGTCTGAGAGGCTTGTAAGAATTTGCCTGTTTGAATGCCATACTGATGAATATTTAAAGTCAATTCTTCATTTTATTAATGTGGATAATGATTTTGATTATGATGTTATGGATGGTGGGCGATGTGTCCAGGGGGATAAAGTTTCTGTAAAAAGAAATAGAGATCTTTTTATGGTGCGAAAAGATTTGGTAAGTACCTATATCGAGTACTCATCCCGGTAAATTTTGTAGAGATAAAGTGATGTTTCAGGAATGAACCGGAGCTTGCTCAGGAAGGTTTCACTAGGTACCGTTGCAACGGGATTGCTTGGGCAGTTGGTAACAATTGTTAGCGGTATAATAGTTGCGAGGGCTTTAGGTGTTGAAGGTAGAGGCTATCTCGCATTATTTGTTATTTTCCCAATAGCAATTTCTTATTTAGGTTCGCTAGGTATTCCACATTCTGTGACTTATTACACTGCTTCTGGTGAAATTTCCAGTGATACAGTTAGATATATATTTCTACGCTTTTTTCCATTGCAAGGTATGATCTTGTTATTGTTACATGTTCTGGTTTTAGAATTGTATGTTGAAGGAATGTTGGCGGATATAAGGATGGCGGGTTATGTCACAATTCTAGTTATCCCCTTTATTCTTGCCCAACATTATGGAATGGCTCTTGTGCAAGGTGTTGGTAAATTTTTTCTATTCAATGTTTTACGGTTGATAGTTCCTGTGACCTATACTATTGCTGTATTGATTATTTTCATATTTGAGTTTTCAGACCTGCGAATCATACTTGCTGCATGGGTGCTTTCAAATATACTTTCAGGGAGTGTTGCTTTTTATGTGGCGATAACTCATATAGAGGGTATATGTAATAAAAATACTAAGAGCGTTTCATTCAAAGCAATTGTTAATTTTGGGGTAAAAGGCCTATTTGGGTCGGTGACTCCCTTAGAGTCATTTCGGCTAGACCATGTACTGGCTGGGTTTCTCATGTCACCAGCCATGTTAGGGCTATATGTGGTTGGGCAGGCATTTTCTAATTTACCCCAATTTATTGCACGAAGTGCCGGGATGGTGGTTTATCCGGTGGTAGCGAAAAAAGCTGGAGAAATAGGAAAGAAAAAACTGGTTTGGCGTTTTTTTTGGTTTGTGACTTTTTTTAACATCATTATTACAACATTATTGATTTTAACCTTGCCATACTTATTGCCCTTCCTTTTTGGTGATGATTTTGGTGATGCTATTGTTCTTGGGCAAATTCTCCTGGTTGGTACTGTTGTTGCAGCAAGTCGGCGTATTTTCGTAGAAGGGTTGAGAGGGATTGGGGTTCCTCATGTATCAACGGTGGCGGAAATTTCAATGTATCCCTGGCTGGCCATTGGCATACCTTTGTTGATAGTGTGGTATGAAAATATAGGGTTGGCAATAGGGGTTACGATAGCATATTTTATTTCTCTCATAGTTGCTCTGATGTTAGGGGCTCGGGAATTAAAGAATGGATAAAGTGGCCATGATTGGTAACCGAAACGCAAATAATATTGGTGGGTTTTCTGTTTCGTTGGGGTTTGGTTTTTTAGTTTTATTGTTGTCTGTGACTATTCTTTATAGTAGTGGTGAGACTTTATCATTGAGGGTGGTTTTTCCGTTAGTAACAGTATTTTTTTCTAGTATTTCAGTATTTTATACTCTCACAGTAGGTAGTCGTAATATATTTGAACCAGTTGTGCCTGCTACAATGATGCTCGGTGTGCTTTTTGGGGTGCGGCCAATAGTAATGGTTGCGTTGGGTGATGTTAACTATTATTTATTTGTGCCTATTTCAGAAAACCTGACGGAAGCATTTTTTATTGGCATGTTGGGTACCCTAGCATTTTTGTTTGGGTATCATGTTCAGTTCGGTATAAATAAATGGCCGTCCAGCATAAAAAACTTATCAAACACAAAGTATGACTTTAACAAAAAAAAGCTTTATGTATATATTGCTACAATAAGTTTAGCTTCAGTGATTTTGTTTGTTATATATCTGTCGGCAGGAGGAGCACCTTGGGAATTGCTCCAAATGATGGTATCTGGCAGGTCAAAATCCCTTGTGGAAAGCATTGCCATTAATTCAGAATATCTTTCAGTAGCACCAATACTTTCTGCTTGCGCCGCAATTTTGATTGTTGTCCATTTTCGTGGTGAGCAGCTCACGACGAATAAAAAAATAATTATATTATGTTTAATAGTATTTCCAATAATGGTTTTTATGTTGATGGGCGTAAGGAGATTCATCATACCTTCAATTTTGATACCAATAGTAGTTTATTATCTTTCACACAACAAAAGGCCTTCTGTTAAAGTAGTGATAATAATAGCGCCAGTTATACTGGTTTTAATTTCTGCAATTCCTTACATGCGAACAGAAGGTGCAAGGGGCCAGGCTGGGGGGCTAAGTAATTTCTTTGAATTTGCGATGAAAGAGCACAAAGAGCTTATTGCAAATATTATACTGAAACACGATACTGAAATGGTCTCTATACTTGCTGTAGAGGTGGGTGTTCTTAATGAATTGGATGATTTTTATTATGGGAGGGCAATATTTGGTGATTTTCTAATAGCCCCTATCCCATCTTCATTATTTCCATGGAAGCCAACTACAGCAAGAGATTTAATGTTAGTCGATGCATTTGGCAGTAAGTGTAATGCAACAGAAGGAGGTTTATGCCCAGACTTTTCTGTGATTGGGACTTTTTATCAAGATTTTTGGTATTTTGGCGTTATAGGAGGGATGTTTTTCCTGGGGGTTGGTTCTCGTTGGCTTTGGATAAAATATAAAAGAGAGCCTGAAAGAGTGTTAAATATTGTTGCTGTTTCTTCTTGGGCTGTTTTTTTACCAATTATTATTCGGGCAGGTTTTATGCCCGCGTTTGCTTGGTTTTTATATTTTTTACTTCCATGTGTTTTTGGGGTTTTTTTGTCTAAAAGGAAGAATGATAAAATCACGATTATTTGAGAGTATTTAAGTATCAATTTTCCATGCAAGGTGAAATTGCTTATCAAAAGTTGAAAGATTATTAGTGTTGCTAGGTTATGATTTCATTTCCATTGGGAGTGATATGATGCTTTCCCTAAATTAGAGTTACAAATAAAAAATTAAGTATAAATTATTTGACTGAGCCCCCAGCTTGTTTGGAATGCAAAGTAACCAAGATAATTGTACAACCGTAAAGCGGGAAAAATTAATAAATATTTTTCTGACTTGAATAGAGATGGAGTGACACTAGTCTATTAGTTGGCTGGCAAAAAGTTTGAAAATATTGATGACAGGAGAGTTTGTATTATTCCAGTCAAACCATTTATCAGGACTATGGCACTTCGGCATAACTTAGGTGGAATGTTCTATTTGGGCATTAGTCTATGCTGCTGGCTTTGAGTTCTGTGTATTTTGGGAATTGTTTATCCAGAAAAATAAGACAAAAGATAGGATGGGGTTTGATGCATTTGAAAATAACAATACTGGTTGATACGGTTGATAGCTGGATTCATCCATGGGCAAGAGCTCTAAAAAACCAATTTGAAGCAATGGGACACTTTGTATCTTATGTGGGATCAGCAAATGATATTGAGGATGGTGATGTTACATTTTTGCTGGGTTGCATAAAGCTGGTGTCAGCCAATACGTTACATAAAAATAAATATAATATGGTTGTTCATCCAAGTGATTTACCTAAAGGCAAAGGTTTTTCTCCAATAGCATGGCAAGTGTTAGAGGGAAAGAAAGAAATCCCGATTGTAATGTTTGATGCTGTGCCAGAAGTTGATGGTGGAAATATATACATGCATGATGTAATTAGGCTAGATGGCACAGAGTTGAATGAAGAAATTAAGCACAAGCAAGGTATTAACACTTTTTTAATGTGTATGAAATTCGTTGAGCAGTACGATGAATTGGTGCCAAAGACTCAAAATGGGAATGAAAGTTTTTATAAACGGAGAACAAAAAAAGATAGCCAATTAGATCCTGAGAAAACGATAACCGAACAATTTGATTTATTAAGAGTTGTTGATAATGATAGGTATCCGGCTTTTTTTTATCTGAATGGTGAGAGATATACGTTGCATATATTTAAAGAAAAATAGACCAATAAATTTAGCATAAATGGAAGTGTTATTTAAATTTCCTGAGGTTCTATATATGCAGGTGAATATATATAAGCCACAGCGCGATTGTGGTGGTATAGCGTTTAGGCCTTCTAGTAAAATAATAGGAAGCTTTTAGGGCTTGCGGTAGATAAAAATCATGTCTATTTTTTGTATGGTCGGTTTGATTTACAGTGCAAAGAAGATTATGCCAATGACCAAGAGTCTAGCTGCATGATAGATATTTAAATGCTATTCTTTAAGTAAAGAAAATATTGTGAAGTGGCGGGCTCTGGAGTGAACAGCATTTTTCGAGCGACAGTGGGAAACATGGTGATGAAACGATGACGGAAAATTATGTGAAGGGCCAAGATGGGCGATATTGGAAGCCCCATAGCACTCATCAGTTGGTAGTGTTTTGGTTGATTGCCGCTAATTTTTCGTCAGCCTACCGCAGGGGCGATTACATTACCAGGATAATATCAAATGAATAAAGCTCCTATTGCGCTTTTTGTGTATAACCGCCCAGAGCATACGAGAAAAACCTTAGAATATTTGAAAAATAACTATGAAGCATTAGGTAGTGATCTTCATGTATTCTCAGACGGCCCTCGCACTATGGCGGATCGAGCGCGAGTATCTGAAGTTAGAGATGTTGTAAATAATATTGACGGGTTCAATCGTATTACCGTGATAGAAAAAAATGGAAATTTTGGGTTAGCAAATTCTATTGTAACTGGTGTAACAGAACTGTGTGATAAATATGGAAAAGTTATTGTTATTGAGGATGATCTTTTAACTTCCCCATATTTTTTGACATATATGAATGATGCTTTAGTGGAATATGAACAAATAGATAGAATTATGCATGTATCTGGATATATGTTTCCAGTAGATCGTGCTATGTCTTTACCTGATGCATTTTTTCTTCGCATGACCTCGAGTTGGGGTTGGGCAACTTGGAAAAGAGCGTGGAATAATTTTGAACCATCAGCTGAACGCCTTCTACAAAAAATAAACGCGGCTAATTTAAAAAGTGAATTTGATATTATGAGCACATTCAATTATACAAAAATGCTCAAAAAACAATGTGCTGGCACTATCGATTCGTGGGCGATACGTTGGTATGCAAGTGTTTTTTTAGAAAATGGCTTAGGACTCTTTCCTGCTCAGCCATACGTAAAAAATATAGGTTTTGATGATTCAGGAGTTCATTGCGGAAAGGTTAGTCATTACGATGTGAGGTTAAGTGAAAAAGGTGCAATTCAAATGCCAATTGAGCTAGGCGTTTGTTATGAGGCTAATATTTCCTTACAAGAATTTTATCGTAAAAACCGGGAGTCATTTTATCAAAAAATCATTCGACATTGTCGTAAATATTATAAATAAAAATACATAAATTATAATATGAAAATTTGCATATTAAGTTCATCCGATGGGCGCAAAGGCGGTTTTTCTGCAATTGTCCGATTGCATCGCAGTCTCTGTAGATATGGTCATGATTCTGTGATGTTAGTGGCCAATAAAGAGTCGCATGAAAGCTGTATAATTGAAGTTAACAAGTTTAAATATTATTTGAGTAAATTATTATTGTATGGGAATAAGATTTTTTGCAGGCTTTGGGGGGATAATTCTGAGGCCGAGTATTATTTCGATAAACTGAGTATATCATTACATTCCGCGCAGGAGTTGTATGAAAAGATACCATTTAAACCGGATGTTATTATTGTTGGGTGGGTGAATGGTTTCGTCAGTCCAAAGATATTGTACGAATTATCATGCTTGACTAATGCGCCTGTAATATGGTGTTTAGTGGACATGGCCCCATTAACAGGTGGATGCCATTTTTCATGGGGGTGTAAAAAATACATGGAAAGGTGTGGCAAATGTCTTGCTATGAATTCATCAAATGAGAATGATGCCTCAAGAAAGAACTGGGAAAAAAAGTATAAATATATCAAAAAGACAAATTTGTCGGTTGTCTCTGCTACATCGTGGCTTTATGAGCAATCAAAAGCATCTTCAATATTTGAAGGTAAAATTAAAGCAAAAATTATGCTAAGCGTTTATGATGATAAATTTCAACCTGTATTAAAGGATGTTGCTATAAAACACCTTGGTCTACCTAATGGTTATAAAATAATTTATTTTGGTGCTACAACGCTAAATGATAAAAGGAAGGGTATGGAATATTTGTTTCAAGCACTTGATTTGTTAAGTGTAAAATTAGATATCCGTAAGGAACGTATCTTGATATTAAGCGCAGGTATTGGAGATGGTAAAAAAATTAGTGCTCGTTTGAATGATGATTATCGGCATGTGCATTTAGGCTATTTAAATGATGATTCAACACTTGCATTAGCATATCAAGCATCTAATTTGTATGTATGTTCCTCTGTCGAGGATTCTGGCCCAATAATGATAAATGAATCATTGATGTGTGGAACACCTGTAGTTGCATTTGAAGTCGGGGGGGCATTTGATTTGGTGCATTCCAGAATAACAGGTTATAGAGCAAAAATTAAGAGCGCTAAGGGCTTGGCTAATGGAATTGAATATATTTTACATTTGTCTGCAGAAGAAGAAGAGGTAATGGCTAGCCAATGTAGGGAAATAGCATTGAAATACTGCAGCCCTAAGGTACAGGTGGATTCTTTTAATCAGTTATTTTCCGAAATCGTAAAGTAGGAGTTTTAGCTAAAATGCCTGAAAAACTGCTTTAGTGAGCTACTTTCAGGTAGATGTGTTGTCCAATATGAATATTAATTTGGTAAATATTAGGTATGCGTAAAATCAACTTTAATGAACCATATTTGAGCGGTAAGGAATTAAAGTATATCGCGCAGGTTTTCGATAATAAAAAATTTGGAGGGAATGGACCATTTACGAAAAAGGTCGAAGGTTTTTTGCAAGAGCGGTACTCTGTTAATAAAGTGTTGTTAACGGATAGTTGCACCTCCGCACTTGAAATGTCAGCATTATTGTTGGGGGTTGGTGTAGGCGATGAGGTGATTTTACCTTCATACACTTTTTCAACAACTGCATCGGCGTTTCTTCGAGCTGGGTGCAGTCTTGTATTTTCCGAAATTGATCCGAAAACTATGATGATTGATCCCGTAGATGTTGCGAGAAAAATCACCAAAAAAACAAAAGCAATAATTCCTGTTCATTATGGAGGAATTGCCGCTGATATTAATGCTCTTAAAGAAATATGTGATTTAAATGGGCTGATATTAATCGAAGATGCGGCTCAAGCGCTTGATTCATACTTAAATGGAAAACCACTTGGTACTTTTGGAGATCTTGGTTGTTTTTCATTCCATGAAACAAAAAATATTCATGCGGGATTATCGGGCGCGTTATTTATAAATGATTCAAGCTTGGTCGAGAGAGCTATTTGTATCAGAGAAAGAGGGACCAATCGGGAGCAGGTTCTGAAAGGGCTGGTAGATAAGTATTCATGGGTTGAATTGGGGTCTAGTTTTTATCCAACTGAGTTTCAGGCGGCTTTTCTTCTGGCACAACTCGAGTCACTTGAAGAGAATGCTCGTGAGCGCCAAGAGATTTATGATGAGTACCACCGCCTATTTTTTCCTCTTGCTAAGCAGAAATATTTTGCGTTACCTGTGCGTAATGAAAATAATAAAATAAACTACCATGCATTTTTTCTCATTTTCAATACTGAGGCACAATGTGATTATGTAAGAGAGTCCCTAGCTAAAGATAAAGTTTCCGCATATATTGGTTACGTTCCTTTGCATTCGTCTATAATGGGGAAAAGTTTGGGTTATATGCCTGATGATTTGCCATTGACTGAAGAGTATGCAGCGAGAGTTCTTAGATTACCATTTCATAATAATATGAGTATAGAAGATGTTCAGTATGTAAGTGAAAAAACTATATGTTACACAAGGGAGTTTTCGAGGTGAAATTTCAAGATTGTGTTGGTCGATTCGCCAAGCACTTGCAGGAAGAGTGTCCAGGAGTAGAACATGATTTATTACGTATTGAGACTCAGGTGGAATCTTGGTTCGACTGGTCTCAAACTTCAACGTTAGATCAAATTATAGAATGGTATGAATCAAAAAAAAATAATTGTGAAATGCAGGTTGAGGAAATAAGACTTGATGAATGTCGAGGTTGGAATCTAGATAGTACCGATGGGTGGATCAAGCATGAGAGCGGTGAGTTTTTTATGGTGCAAGCGTTACGTATAAGTCAATCCGGAGGCCGCGAAGTGGGTGCGGCAGGTTGGGACCAACCAATACTGACTCAGATTGGATTCGATGGAGGGCTTCTAGGTATCTTAAGGAAAAAAATTAATGGTGTTCCACATTATCTTCTGGAAGCAAAAGCTGAACCAGGAAATCCAGATTTAGTACAGATAAGTCCAACATTGCAAGCGACATTTAGCAATTTACGGCGTGCACATAAGGGGCGACGACCTTTGTTTGCGGATTTATTTGAAGCTCCGGAAGATGCGGGTGCGGATATTTTGTTTAACCAATGGTTGTCGGAAGACGGTGGTCGCCTTTACAAAAAATGTAATAAGGGTCTTTTGATTGAAGTTGACAAGAATTATGAAATTGCAGATATCGATACATTTCAGTGGTTTAGTCTTTGGCAAATAAAAGAACTAATTAAGCGAAATTCATGGGTGAATCCACACGTTAGAAGTATAGTTTCGCATCTATAATTATAGGTTTCTTTATGAAAATTGCGGCTTGGGGTATAGGTTCACACGCCCAGAGAAACACGTTGCCAGCGCTAGTGAAAGCTATATCTATCGATGTGGTCGGTATTTATTCGCGGAATGGTAGAACTGTTCGAGAGCAAGCTTTGAAATACGGTTGTAAACCATACGCAAGTAGTGAATTTTTGCTTGCTGACCCTGAAGTCGAAGGAGTATATCTTGCAACACCTGTTGCTTTACATTTCTCAGCAGGAAGAAAAATTCTTGAAGCGGGCAAACATTTGTTTGTTGAAAAATCGAGTGTAACGTGCTTGAAGGACGCAGAAATTCTTGCAGAGTTGGCTAAGTCTAACGATTTGGTGATTGCTGAGTGTTTTATGTATAAGTACCACAATCAGTGTGAGAAATTATTAGATATTGTGCGGAATGGGGAATTAGGTGCTATCCGACAAATACATGCCCGTTTTGGGTTTCCTCATCTTAATGCCAGTGATATTCGTTATAGGAAAGACTTGGGAGGTGGAGCGTTGTTAGATGCTGGAGCATATACACTTTCGCTGGCAGCTTTGTTTGCGCAGAATAATATCAGTTTATGTTCGTCAATGATGTTTGCTCAAAAATCTTATGATGTTGATACGGATGGATTAGTGACATTGATTCTTGATGAAGATATTTTATTTATTGCTTCTTGGGGAATAGGGAGAAGTTATAAAAATGAAGTTGAGGTTTGGGGTGAAAATGGGACGGCTTATGCATATCGTTTTTTTTCAAAGCCAGAAACGCTTGAAACAAAGATAAAAATACTTAAGCAGAATAATGAGTCTACTATAAGTTGTTTGCCAGAAAATCATTTTGTTTCTATGTTTCAAAATTTTACAAAAGCGGTTTATGATGCTGAGCTTAAAGAATTTCTTCGAAACAGTTTGATTGAACAGGCTTCTCTTATAGAAGATGTATTAAATACTTCTGTTAACTTGCGTAGCACACGATAATTCTAACAGGAGTTGAGAAAATCATTTAGTCTCCGAGAGTTTAATTTCCCACAGTTTATTGCGGTTGTTGGCGAGCAATAAAATATTTTTACAACAACCATAATCTTATGGTGCTAATGTACTGTTAATTTCCCCCGAAATAATATCGAAGACCGATGTTTGAGGGTGCCGTAGATCAAGAGCTAAGAATTATTTTCCTCAGAATTGAGCAGAACTATGGGTTGAATTTTTTAGGGGCCTGAACAGATAGAGATCATGTTCATTTTTTGGTCTAATTGATGTTGATGTATAATGTCAAAAAAGTGGTATAAATAATGCGAGACTTAACCGTACGGAAAAATATTTTGTTGTTGCCCCTTTGTGTAAAGAAAATGCTCTGGAAAAGACGTTTTTTGGCGGGTATTTTACGGGTACAGTTACAGTTAAGAGGCATGGAAATGAAATGATGATAAGTCAGTATGTCAGGGTGGGTGTAGTATCAAAGGCTCCATAGTGATTATCAATTGGCACTGTTCTAGCAGGCTGGGCGAAGGCAACACAATACTCTGTTTCGCGTAACGAGATAGTTTTCTGTGGGGTAGTTTGTTTGCGTTATGTGGGGTTTTTACTGTGTGAAAAATAGAGCATCTTTCTTGAAAATCCTCTGCTTCAATGAGCATGTTACCATATTAATTGCTGGGTTCAGTGTTCCTGTAATATTATGCGATGAAGGTGCTTGCGGCGCGGGCAACGGGTGCTCCTTTGCGAAGTATGGCACCTACTGATTTAATGCCTACTTGATTAGTGCAATGGGTTATAGCCATTCGCTGCGAGGCGCGCCTTACCCTGAATGCTGGCTAGCAACTGAACTCGACGGCACAATACAGTTGATGTGCTTAATATAATGTATAAACAGATTAGTGATGTGGGGGCTATTCAAGTCGATGGCTTTTGACTTATTATGCTGTTTTTGGGGTAGTATTTTGTTTTTCACGATTCTAATGGCATTTTTACTTGAACGAAATAGCCCATAAGTAACCTATGGTTGTAGAGTTTACCGCATATTAATAGTCAATTTAGTATATTCCGCCAGATTGGAAATAAGAGAAATGTTGAAAGTCATTAAGTTGATTAAAATAATTAAGATTGGCTTCTTGCACACCTTTTTATGGAGTCGTGTCGCAGCTGGTGTTGAGCATAGTGTGGTACTTGCTTCTCTAAGTTGCAAGCATGTAGTGGATGTTGGTGCAAATCGAGGGCAGTTTGCTTTGGTTGCGCGCAAATATTTCCCCGATGCGAGAATTGATTCATTTGAGCCTTTAGAGGAACCAGCTGATCGTTTTCAAGCACTTTTTAATAATGATCAATTTACACACCTACATCGTTTGGCTATTGGAAGAAATGAAGGAAAAGTGACTATACACATATCAAACCGTGATGATTCATCCTCACTTTTGCCTATTACCGATACTCAGTCTGTATTATTTCCCGGCACTGCTGAATGTGCGACAAGAATGATCGATGTTGCACCTTTGAGTGATATCATTTCAGTAGACCTTATACAGGAACCAGCTTTACTAAAAATCGATGTACAAGGATTTGAAATGGAAGTATTACGTGGATGTGAAGGGCTTTTGAATCGGTTTCAATACATCTACGTTGAGTGTTCTTTTGTTGAACTTTATTCGGGACAGGCATTTGCAGGTGAAGTCATAGCATTTTTACAAGACCGTAATTTTGTTTTGGATGGTGTATACAATCCATGCTATGACAAGAAAGGTAAAGCAGTGCAGGCAGATTTCTTTTTTGTTGCTCAAGAGTAGAGTTGTATAGGTTTTTTGTGCGCATTCTTATTCTTACTCTCAATTACTCGCCGGAGTTGACCGGTATCGGTAAGTACAATGGGGAAATGGCCGATTGGCTAACGGCACGAGGGCACAAGGTGCGCATTGTAGCGGCACCACCGTACTACCCGCAGTGGTGTGTTTCACTGGGTTATAGTTCATGGCGTTATCGCCGAGAATCGTTAGATAGTGTGGATGTGTGGCGTTGCCCGCTTTGGGTTCCATCTAAGCTTTCAGGTTTAAAGCGAATCTTGCACTTGGCTAGCTTTGCATTTTCTAGTTTTCCCATCATGTTGTCTCAAGTATTTTGGCGGCCTAATATTATATTGGTTGTTGAGCCCCCTTTGTTTTGTGCGCCGACTACTTTGTTTGTTTCATGGCTGTGTAAGGCGCGTTCATGGCTCCACGTCCAGGATTTTGAAGTGGATGCGGCTTTTGATCTTGGTGTTTTGTCTGCCCCTTACCTGCGTCGCATAGTGTTAAAGGTTGAGCGTTGGTTGATGACCAAATTTGATAGAGTATCGACGATTTCTGATCAAATGCTAATACGGCTTGAAGTCAAGGGTGTTTTACCAGAGAAGCAGGTGTTGTTTCCAAACTGGGTGGATGCTGCTCATATCTATCCCATTGAATCTCCAAGTACGTTTAAGGAACAGTTGCGCATTCCTGAATCAAATACTATTTTTCTATATTCTGGCAATATGGGTGAAAAACAGGGCCTAGAAATAATAATTGACGCAGCTCGACAATTGGTTAATTGTAAAAATATCGTATTTGTGATGTGTGGGCAGGGTGCCGCTTACACCCGTTTACGTGAGTTGGCCGATGAACTTGAGAATATTCACTGGTTACCCTTGCAGCCTTTGGACAAGTTAAATGATTTGTTGAATATGGCGGATGTCCATCTTTTGCCTCAGAGAGCGGATGCCGCAGACTTGGTTATGCCCTCAAAGTTAACCGGTATGTTGGCTAGTGGTAGGCCTGTGTTGGCAACGGCCTTTGAAGGCACGCAAATTGCGAAGGTGCTTGAATCGTCAGGTGTGATTGTGCCACCTGAAAATACCGATCTTTTTGTTAATGCTATGGTGAGTTTGGCAGAAAATACAGAACAAAGACGACAATTAGGTAAAAATGCCCGAGACTATGCGGTAGAGTTCCTTGGTCGTGATGCTGTATTGGCTCGATTTGAGGAAGCTCTACAGGA
>VAPK010262761.1_pt1 | contig 15079 bp, 12 predicted proteins | sample 3395031 | NCBI WGS metagenome assembly VAPK01 (sample SAMN08290443, study PRJNA428436) | hydrothermal vent metagenome | isolation source: Deep-sea hydrothermal vent chimney 1 | place: Pacific Ocean: Juan De Fuca Ridge
ACCCTTTGAATTATTACATGCCGATGAATTTTTTATTACCAATTCGATTATAGAAATACAATCCATATCGAAATACAGGAAAAAAATATATCAAACCAAAGAGGCAGAGAATATTAAAAGATTATTTAGTAAAGAATTTGTCTAATTAAGACTTGGGTCTTTAGGAGCATTTGCCCAAATTTGATAAATACCACCAATTTTCAACAATTCATTCTTCCAAAAATTATTGTGATTGATCTTAAATAAATTTTGAAATTTATTTTCAATTATTAACCAAGAAGTTGTTAATAATTCTTCTTCCAGTTGTTTTTTACTCCATCCAGAATATCCTAGAAAAAAGCGTATATCATTTTTAGAAATAATATCATCTCTTAGTAATTCATGAACCTTGTCAAAATCGCCACCCCAGTAAATTCCATTTCCTATTTCAATACTTTCGGGAATAAGATCTGGTATTTTATGCACAAAATAAAGATTGTCTTCCGAAACAGGACCGCCAAAATATATTTTCAAACTAGATTCTGTTTCCGGGATAAGATCTTTTACAGTATATGGAGAAGGCTTATTAAAAATAAAACCAACAGAACCACTATCATTGTGCTCGGTTAATAATACAATAGAACGATTGAAAGAGCTATCACTTAAAATAGAAGGCTCTGCAATTAGTAATTTTCCTTTAGTTAGTTTTACTGTGGTCATTCTTGACATTAATATTATGTTTAAATGTACAAAAAAATAATTAATAAAAAAATCCTCTTCATTTGAAGAGGATTTTTTAAAAGATTCAGTAAGTATATGATTAGTTTACAGAATTTTTTAATTCAGAACCTGGTTTGAATTTCACAACATTTCTAGCTGGAATTTTGATAGTTGCTCCAGTTTGAGGATTTCTACCATCTCTTGCAGCTCTCTTAGCAACAGAGAAAGAACCAAAACCTACTAAAGAAAGTTTTCCTCCTTTTTTAAGTGCTCCTTTTACATTAGCCATCATTGAATCTAAAGCTTTGCCAGCAGCAGCTTTTGAAATTCCTGCATCAGAAGCCATAGCTTCAATTAAATCTGATTTGTTCATAATTTAAATTTGTTTTAAAAAATTGGTTAAATATTTATTTTGCGTTTCAATAGCGAAACAAATATAGATTTTATAAGGGTTTGCACAAGTTTTACTCTTCAAAATGTATCATTTTGTTAATAATTCGTATAAAATTGTTGATAACACTGGTTTATTTTTGGAGATTATCTTAAAACCTTATAGTTGACAGTGTTTATATCATTTTTGCATTTTCACAAAAGGTAAAACCATTAAGTAGGCTTTTGGCATCCATTTTACGTTTCCCGGGCAGTTTTAATTCCAATACTTTGATATAACCATTTTTAACAGCAATAAGAATTTCTTTTTTTGAAAAGATAACTTTTCCGGTTTCAAAATCATGTTGGTCGACAATCTTCTCTACCTTATATATTTTAATCTCCATTTTTTGATCATAATTTAATAAATAGGACCACGCTGCAGGATATGGACTTAAGCCTCTTATTTGATCAAATATATTATTTAAAGAATCGAACCAGTTAATTTTACAGTTTTCTTTGTCCAATTTTGGAGCCGGAAAATTTGCAGATGCAGGTTGTTCAATAACCTTAAAATTCTTTCTGTTAATTAATGTTACAGTATCCATTATTAATTCAGCACCAAAATACATGAGTTTATCATGTAATTCACCTGCGGTACAAGTATTTGTAATGGTAACTTTTTTTTGTAGTAGAATAGATCCCGTATCTATATTTTCATTAATAAAAAATGTAGTTACGCCGGTTTCTTTTTCACCATTTATAATGGCCCAATTTATAGGTGCTGCACCCCGGTATTTAGGTAATAAGGAAGCATGAAGATTAAAAGTTCCCATTTTGGGCATATTCCAGACTACTTTAGGCAACATTCTAAATGCCACAACAATTTGTAAATCTGCATTCAGTTTTGCAAGCGTATCTATAAAATTAGGATCTTTTAAATTAGTTGGTTGCAAAACAAGTAAATTTTGTTCATTGGCGAATAGTTTTACTGCAGATTGATTTATTTTTCTACCTCTCCCCGAAGGTTTATCCGGCGCAGTTATTACTCCAACAACATGCTGCCTTTCTCTTAACAGAACGCGTAATGATTCAACAGCGAATTCTGGCGTTCCCATAAAAATAATCCTTAAACTATTCATATTGCTTCAAATTTATTTCGCAAATTTACTGCTATTGTATTTTTACCCATCATTAATTGTAGCGTTTTAATAATATATTCTTTTTTATAATCTAGTCGGTTACATATATCATTAGAACTAAGTTGATTCTCAGATTTGAATAGCTTCATAATGTCCATAGCAATTACCTTATAGTCAGCCTTTAAGTTTGCAGTTTGTTTATAGATGCATACATCGCATGTGCCACATTTAGACAATGAAGTTTCTCCAAAATAGTTTAATAACTGAATATTTCTACAAGTTTTGTCATTATGAATATAATCAACTACAGATTTCGCCTTATTTATCTTGTTTTTATTTCTAAATTCTAAATTTTTGGAAATACTGTTTATTATAAAATTATCATCTCTGGGTTTTAGAAAAACAATTTCTGAATCTGAAGTTAACTTATTGTAAATAATTATATTATCCTTATTAAGTTTTTTTAAAAGATCAATTACCTGCAATTTGCTAAAGTTTAATTTTTTTGCAATAAATCTTTCGTCTATCTGTATAAATTGCTCGAAAGTGCCTCCATAATTTCTAAGTACGACTTTAAGTAATCCCTTGATCCTAGGATTTCTTATTTCATAATCAAATAAATCATTGCTGTTTACAATGATTTTTAGTCTTGATTTTCTATTGAAATTCTTTCTAACTTCAATTATTAATTCATTTTCTAAATTATTTAAAACCGAAAAGGTTTTTAATAGAGGAAACCCGTATTTCGAACAAAAATCAGGTAAATTAAATGGGAATGGTTTTTCTAAAAACTCGCCAATACCTAATTGGAAATGATCATGGAGTTTGATGTATACGTTTTTTGTAAATTTCTTATCGGCAATTCCTTGATTTAATATTTTTTCACTTTCAAAAAGAGTTGATTTGTTGTATAACAAAATAGCAAATGATTTTTTATTATCGCGACCTGCTCTTCCAATTTCCTGCATATAGCTTTCTATACTGTTGGGTACATTTAAATGAATAATAGCTCGAACATTGTTTTTGTCTATCCCCATACCAAAAGCACTGGTTGCTACCATTATTGTGCTGGTTTGTTGCATCCAATCATTTAATGCATTTGATTTTTCATCTGAAGTCAATCCACCATGATAAAAGGTGCTCTTAAATTGATGATGATTTAGAAAATTTGAGATATCAATGCAACTTTTTCTTGTATTGGTATAAATAATTAAGGGCTCATTTATTTTTGCTAAAATATTTTTTAATCTTTCAAGAATATCATCAGTTTGAATTAATTTTATGTTTAAATTATCTCGGTAAAAAGATTGTTTAAATATTTTAACCGGTTCAATATCTAATATAGTTTTTATATCCTCCATAACTTTTGGAGTAGCAGAGGCAGAAAGGGCAATTAAATTGGTTTTTGGATGTATTTCTTTAATGATAGAAATTTTTAAATATGCTGGCCTGAAATCATGGCCCCATTGAGAAATACAATGGGCTTCATCAATAGCAATAAGATTAACCGTAAGCTGACCTATCTTTTCTTGAATAAATTCGGATTGCAACCTTTCGGGAGATATGTAGAGAAACTTATAGTTTCCAAATTGTAAATTATCGAATGCCGTGATACACTCGTCTATAGTGTATTTAGCAGTTAATGCAATTGCTTTGATCCCTTTTTGCTGTAAGCTGTTTACCTGGTCTTCCATTAGGGCTACTAATGGTGAGATTACAATACAAACCCCTTTTTTTATTAAGGCAGGTAGTTGAAAACAAACAGATTTTCCCGCACCAGTAGGCAATAAAGCAATTACATTATTTTTTGCAATTACTTGATTTATAATTTCTTCCTGATTCGGACGAAAATTATGATGACCCCAATATTTCTTTAAAATACTTTGTACTTTGGTCATTTACGATTGAATTGTATTTAAAATAAAATGTACCCTTTCTTGAACATTACCAATAGGAACTTCAACAATATCATAATTTAATTGAATATAGGTTTTTTTTAAATGATTATATATTGCCAGTGACTGTTCGTAGCTTTCGTATCTCTCATTATCTGTTGTGTATATCTCTTCCCATGGTGGCATCATAAAAATGTTAGAATATCTGTGTTGATTACTTTTTTCGATATAATTTTTAGGATAGGTAACTCCCAAATAGTTCATATATCCATGCACATCTGGTATACCTCTGTCAAAAAATACCTTTTTATTATTCATGACACTGGCTTCTAAAAATTGATTTTCGCGACCATCCAGCAAGAGTTGGCTGAATAACAAAGGATTTTTTAAAAAAAGTTGGTCAATTCCTTTTTTTTTCGCATTTAAAGTAATATCCCTCGAAATTTCAGGCATACAGGTGTAATTTAACTTTGTCAATTCTTCGATAATAGTCGATTTACCTGTACCGGGTCCACCTGTAATAACAATTTTTTGCTGCATAAAAATTTAAAATTACTCTTTAATAAGAAATTCAAAATTAAGAAAATAATAATTGTAAATTTGTACGCTTTATTTAACAAAAATTTAAAATGAGTAAGGAATCTGAATTTTATAAGAAATTAAAATTAAGTTTGGAAGAAACTACTTCTTTTCCAACAGAATATATGTATAAATTTATTATTCCGACAAGCAAAGAAAAATTTGCAGTGATCGAGAGTATATTTAATAACTTAGGTGCTGTGATTAATTCAAAATTATCTAAAAATGGTAAATATACCAGTCTGACAATTTTGGTACAGATGAAATCTGCAGATGAAGTAATAGTTAAGTACAAGGAAGTCTCAAAAGTTGAAGGAGTAATTTCTTTGTGATATTTTTAACAGTCAAAATAAAAAATAAAAAATATTTTTGGCTCCTTAATCCAGCCGATTAAACATATTTTATGAAATTGAATAATTTTTTTGTATTTACCTTATTTTTAATTGTATTCGGAGTAAATGCCCAAGAAAATGATGAAGTTCTTTTTACTATTGAAGGAGAAAATGTTTTCACTTCAGAATTTATGAGGGTTTATCAAAAGAATAAGGATATTATTATTGATAGTGATAAAAAAGACTTTGACTCTTATTTTGATCTTTTTGTTGACTTTAAATTAAAAATAAAGGAAGCAAAAGATTTAAAATACGATACCTTGAGTAGCTATAAAAATGAATTGATCAAATATAGAGAACAACTTATTGCTCCGTATTTGAATGATCCTAAGGCTACTGAAACATTGATCGCTGAAGCATACCATCGTACTGTAAATGAGGTTAATGTGAGTCATATTTTGATAAAAGTCAACCCTCAGGCGAAACCAAAAGATACTTTGATAGCTTTTCAAAAAATAACTACTGCCCTTCAAAATATAAATGGTGGTACTCCTTTTGAAGAGGTAGCAATTCAGTTATCTGAAGACCCTTCGGCTCAAAAAAATAAGGGTAATCTTGGGTATTTTTCAGCTTTTTCTATGGTATATATTTTTGAAGATACAGCCTATAATACAAAAATAGGAAGTGTTTCAAAACCTTTCAGAACGCAATTTGGTTATCATATTATAAAGGTAAATGATAAGAGAAAGTCATTGGGAGAAATAGAAATAGCCCATATTATGGTAAAGAATAAATCAAAAGACACAAGTTATTCTAAAAATAAGATTTTTGATATTTATAAAAAATTAGAGCAAGGAGATGATTTTTCAATAATTGCCCAAGAGCATTCAGACGATTTGAGTTCTGCAAAAAAAGGTGGGAAACTGCCAAAATTTGGAACAGGGATGATGATTAAATCATTTGAAGATGTAGCATTTAATTTAAAAGAAGAAGGTGATTTCTCTGAACCGTTTCATACGCAATACGGGTGGCATATTTTAAAGCTCCTTAAAAAGTATCCGGTGAAAAGCTTTGAAGAACTTCACGATAATTTAGAGAGTAGAATAAAGAATGGCAGCCGGTCAAAATATGTAGAGAAAGCATTTGCTCAAGAGCTCTCTAAATCCTACAATATAAGTAGGAATAAAGAAACTTTATCTTATTTTTATTCTTCAGACGAAAATTTAAAAAAATCGAATAAGCCATTGTTAATTATTGAAAACAAGACATTAACTGCAAAAGATTTTTATAAATTCGGACTCGAGCACAAAAACAAGAACATCGAAGAGTTGTTTGATATGTTTAAAAATAAAAGTATTATAAATTATTACAAAGAACATCTCGAAGAAACAAACCGTGATTTTGAACTTACCTTTCAGGAATATAAAGATGGTTTGTTATTATTTGAATTGTTGCAGAAAAAAATATGGGATAGATCGGAAAAAGATTCTATTGGTTTACAAAACTATTTTAATAAAAACAGGGATGATTTTACCTGGAAAAAACGTGGAGATCTAACAATAGCAAGTTGCACTTTAAACGAAAAGGCGGTTTTGGTTAAAAAATATTTGGAAGAAGGAAAGTCAACCGAAGAGATCAAAAAATTATTAAATGAAGGTGCAACCATTCATGTTCTTTTTAGTCGGGGTACTTTAGAGGTAGGAAGTAGTAAATTACCGGAAGGATATATTTTCGACCATGGAGTTTCTCAAATATATAATGATAAAGATAAGCAGTTTACAATTATTAGAGTAAACTCAATAATTGAACCCAAAAATAAAGAACTTAATGAAACCAGAGGCCAGGTTGTTAATGACTACCAAAATTATTTAGAAAAAAAATGGATTAAAAGTTTACATAAGAAATATAAAATAAAGATAAATAGTGCAGAAGTGAAAAAACTTAAAAATCAAATTAATAATTAGTAATGAAAGTTATCAGCGTGTATATTCTTTTAATAGTTACATTATTTTCTTGTGAAAAAGAAGATAAAAAATTAAATGCTGTTGCACGTGTCTATGACAATTATTTGTATCAAGACGAAATAGATAAAAAATCCCCAAGTGATCTTTCTAAAGCAGATAGTGTTCTTTACAGAAATAATTTTATAAATGCCTGGGCAACAGAACAATTATTACTGGAAAAGGCAAAAATCAATATTGCAAGCGAAAATAGTGAGATTGATAATCTGGTAGAGACCTATAGAAAAGAATTATTAATTGATCGGTACAAACGAGCTTTACTAAAACAAGAATTGGATACGATAATTACCGAAGCAGACCTAGACGAATACTATAATAAAAACAAAAATATCTATAAGTTGAATGAAGATCTTATTCAATTTAGATATATATACTTTAGCAAGGATCTAAACGACAAGAAGGAAATTTTAAAATTGTTCAAATCCAATTCGGAAGAAGATCTAAGTTCTTTGATCGATAGGGAATTAGAATTTAACTCATTTAATTTTAATGATAGTATTTGGATTAGATACAAAATTGCAGAAGAGAAACTACCTATATTGAAAAATAAGAAAAAAATAAAAAAAGGTCAATATTTCGAAAAAGAAGATTCATTAGGAGTATATTTGGTGGCTGTAAAAAATATGTCATATAGAAATGATATTGCTCCAAAAAGTTATGTGATTCCTACTATAAAACGGATGATATTGCATCGAAGAAAAATGGAACTTATGAATAAGATCGAGCAAACTATTATAAATGACGCAATTAATAACAAACAATTTGAACAATATTAAAATGATTAAGAATTTTTTTTTAATAGCATTTTTAACTTTGGGTTTTTACGCAAAAGCACAGGAAAAGGTTAAAATTGATGGTGTAGCGGTAGTGGTAGGAGACAATATTGTACTTGACTCTGAAATTGAGGCATTTAAACAAGAGTTATTGCAGCAAAGTGGAGGGAAATTAGAGATCTCCGATTGCGAGATGTTAGAGCAAATAATGAATAGAAAACTTTTGGCACATCATGCAGTTATTGATAGTATTGTTGCAAGCGAAGCAGAAGTATCACAGAATGTTCAAAGAAAAATAAGTTATTTTAAACAACAATTGGGCTCTACCGAAAAATTATTAGAGTTTTATGGATTTGAGAAAATGAAAGATCTAACAGAGGAATTAAATAGGGTTGAAAAAGAATCGCTATTAATCTCTAAGATGCAGCAAGAGCTAACAGCAGATATAGATATTACACCGGAAGAAGTAAAGAGGTATTTTAAAAGTTTAGAGGATAAAGATAATTTACCCGAAATTGGAGCTGAAATTGAATTGGCACAAATTGTTTTTGATGTGAAATCAGATCCGGAAGAAACAAAAAGAGTGATCGCTAGATTGAGAGAGATTAAAAAGGAAGTTGAAGAAGGCGCTAATTTTAAGATGAAAGCAATTTTGTATTCAGATGATCCGGGGGTAGTAGAAAATAGTGGTTTTTATACTATTGAAAGAAATAGTCCTTTTGTAAAAGAATTCAAAGAAGCAGCATTTAGCCTGGAAGAAGGTGATATTTCTGAACCTTTCCAATCAGAGTTTGGTTATCATATTTTGCTGCTTGAAAAAGTGAAAGGTAAACAAAGGGATGTGAGACATATATTGATGCAGACCAAGGTTGATGATGAAGCAAAAGAAAAAATAAAAGACTCTTTAGACTTGTTAAGAAATAAGATATTGAAATTAGAGGTTAATTTTGATGAAGCGGTTTTAAAATATTCTGATGACAAAGACACAAGACAAAGTAAAGGTGTGATAATGAATCCTGTATCGGGAGATTCTCATTTTGATCTAACCAATTTAGATCCCGACCTATATGCAAAAGTAAGTTTCTTAAAAGCGGGTGAGATAAGTCGTGTTTTTTACGAAGAAACAAGACAAGGAAAAAAAATGTACAAAATGTTAATGGTTAAGAGTAGAACAGATTCTCATATTGCCGATATCAACGCAGATTATGTAAAAATTCAGGAGTTGGCACTACAAAAAAAGAAAAAAGAATCTATTGAGAAGTGGGCGGAGGAAAAAATAAAGGAAACTTATATTAAAATTAATGAACGATACAAAGATTGTGATTTTAAAAGTAATTGGGCCAAAAACTAAAATATAATGTCTGATGTAACTAAAATTAATAACCTGGTAAGTGATTTCAATCTTTTAAAAAAAGAAATAGCTAAAGTGATAATTGGTCAGCATGATGCGGTAAATCATGTATTACTTTCTATTCTTTGCGGAGGTCACTCCCTGTTAATTGGTGTTCCTGGATTAGCAAAAACCCTTTTGGTGAATACGGTTGCTGAAGCATTGGGACTAGATTTTAAACGAATTCAGTTTACACCAGATCTAATGCCTTCAGATATATTGGGAAGTGAAATCTTGGATGAAAACCGGACTTTTAAATTTGTTAAAGGACCTATTTTTTCGAATATAATTCTGGCCGATGAAATAAATAGAACACCTCCTAAAACTCAGGCCGCCTTGCTGGAAGCTATGCAGGAAAAATCGGTTACTATTGCCGGCCATCATTTTATACTGGATTTACCTTTCTTTGTTTTGGCAACACAAAACCCTATAGAGCAGGAGGGTACCTATCCTTTACCAGAAGCACAGCTTGACAGATTTATGTTCTCCATATATCTTAATTATCCAACGTTTGAAGAGGAAGTTCAGGTTGCAAAAATTACAACAAATGATGAAGAGGTGAAAATAAATTCGGTACTTACTTCTCAGGATATCTTAAGTTATCAGCATTTGATACGACGTATTCCAATTGCAGATAATGTTGTTGAATACGCTGTTAAATTAGCCGCAAAAACTCGCCCTGAAAATAATTCTGCACCGGAAATAGTGAAGAATTATATCGATTGGGGAGCAGGTCCAAGAGCTTCACAAAACTTAGTATTGGCAGCAAAAGCTTATGCTGCGATTAAAGGTAAGTTTTCCCCGGATATCGAAGATGTGCAATCTGTTGCAACTGGTATTCTGCACCATAGGATAGTAAAAAATTACAAAGCAGAAGCAGAAGGAATTACTGAAATTAAAATTATAAACTCACTTTTATAACAAAATTCATTGATTATAAGAGTTTGAATATTGTAAATATACTCAAGTATTGCTTTAGTTTTAAAGTTGAAATGTTATAAAGTAAAAGAATTATTTTTCTCTATTCTCTTACTTTAGCCAGTCTATCTGTCTTTAAATTTCCCATCTTTCAAATTGTACCTTTGATAATTGACTTTCTCTAAGAAAGTCGACCAGATAATATTTATTTTAATTCAAAACAGCTATTGGTAATACAATAAATAGTTTGTATATTTGCACGCCTTTTGAGCGAATATAGATTTTACAGGGGGTGATAAAAGATGATATTAATTTCTCTTATTTGTTTTAATCGTTTAAAAATCTGAAAAACAATAAGATACAAAGCTAAAGACAAATGTCTAAACTACAAGAAAAAATAGATTTATATACAGTATCAGCTGATAAATTAGGTATAAAAATCGAAGCAGATTTATTTAAATTGGTAACTAAAGGTCTTGGACCATCAATTTATAAAGAAGATGCAGAATTGGTTTCCTGTTCTCAAAAAGCAGAATTGGATACCGTAAAGAAAAATTTCCTTATTAAAAAATTGGCTCTTAAAGATGACGAAAATTTAGATACAGCTATTGAGACTGTATGTGAAAAAATGGGATCTAAAAACAGAAAAAAATACAGAGCAATATTTTATTATTTACTTGTAAAAGAATTGGGTGCAGAATCAAACTATGAAGTTGTCGAAGAGGAAAAAGAAGCAAAGCCTGTAAAAGAAAAAAAGGAAACCCCTGAAGTGAAAGCAACTAAGGAGGTAAAGGAAGAAACAAAAGCTAAAGAAGAAAAAGAAGTAGAGGCTGATAAACCAGCTAAAGCTAAAAAAGAAAAGAAAGAAGAAGTGAAAGAAGAAATGGTGATTGAAGAAAAAGTGCTTGAAGAGAAGGTAGCTGAGAAAAAAGAAGTTGCTCCTAAAGCAAAAACCAGGACGGTTAAGAAAGCAGAAAAATCGGAAGAAAACAAGGAAGAAACTGTAGAGGAAGTTATTGAAAAAGTTGAAATAATTGATCCTAAAAAATTCTTGGAAGATTTTGACTGGAATAAATATGAAGAAGGAATTGAAGCTGTTGATGAAAGCAAATTGGTTGAATTCAATAAAGCTTTAGAAAATACAGTAGGATTTGTTGAAGAGCGTCAGGTAATTGATGGTACAGTTGTACGATTGACCGATCGTGAAGCAATTATTGATATCAATTCAAAATCTGAAGGAGTTATATCTTTAAATGAATTTAGATACAATCCGAATTTAAAAGTTGGAGATACTGTTGAAGTTAAAGTTGATAAATTAGAAGACAGTACTGGTCAGTTGGTTTTATCTCATAGAAAAGCTAGAGTTATTAAGGCTTGGGACAGAGTAAATAAGGCACATGAAACACAGGAAATAGTTACTGGTTATGTGAAATGTAGAACAAAAGGAGGAATGATTGTAGATGTATTTGGCATCGAGGCATTCTTACCGGGATCGCAAATAGATGTAAAACCAATTAGAGATTACGATCAATTTGTTGATAAAAATATGGAATTCAAAGTTGTTAAGATCAATCATGAATTCAAAAATATTGTTGTTTCTCATAAAGCTCTTATTGAGGCTGATTTGGCTGAACAGAAAAAAGAAATTATTAGTCAATTAGAAAAAGGACAGGTACTTGAAGGTGTTGTGAAAAACATTACTTCTTATGGTGTATTTGTTGATCTTGGAGGAGTAGATGGATTAGTTCATATTACAGATCTTTCTTGGAGCAGAATTAATCATCCAAGTGAAATCGTAGAATTAGATCAAAAATTGAATGTGGTGATTTTAGACTTTGATGATGAGAAAACAAGAATTCAATTGGGATTAAAACAATTGAGCAAACATCCATGGGAAGCTTTAGATGCTGATTTGAAGGTTGGAGATGTAGTGAAAGGTAAAGTAGCAATTATTGCTGATTATGGTGCTTTTATTGAGGTTAATGTTGGTGTAGAAGGATTGATTCACGTTTCTGAAATGTCTTGGTCTACTCATTTACGCTCGGCTCAGGATTTTGTAAAAGTTGGAGACATTGTAGAAGCCAAGATATTAACTCTTGATCGTGAAGAAAGAAAAATGTCTCTTGGTATCAAACAATTACAACCAGATCCATGGACAGATATTACTACAAAATATCCTGTAGGTTCTAAACATACAGGTACTGTAAGAAACTATACTAATTTTGGAGTATTTGTGGAGTTGGAAGAAGGAATTGATGGATTGGTTTATATATCAGATCTATCATGGACTAAAAAGATCAAACATCCATCGGATTTTGTAAAAGTAGGTGATAAATTAGATGTTGAAGTTCTTGAATTAGATGTTGAGGGACGAAAATTGAATTTAGGTCACAAACAAACAACAGAAAACCCTTGGGATAAACATGAAGAAACTTATTTGGTTGATTCTGTTCATACCGGAACCGTTAAAGAAATAAATGATAAAGGAGCCATCATAACTTTTGAAGATGGTGTTGAAGCATTTGTTCCCGGAAGACATATGGATAAAGAAGATAAAACGAAAATAGCTAAAGGCGAAACAGTTGAATTTAAGGTATTGGAATTTAATAAAGAATACAGAAGATTAGTTGTTTCACATTCATCTATTTTTAAAGCTCAAGAACAAAAAAATATCAAAACGGCTAAGAAAAAAGCAGATTCTGCTGAAAAAACAACCCTTGGAGATATTAGTGGTCTTGCAGATTTAAAAAAGAAAATGGAATCTGGTAAATAAACCATTCTGTTTTAAATAAAGAAAAACCGTTCCAATTGAAAAATTTGAACGGTTTTTTTATTGAAAAAATTCAAGTATCAAGTATATTTGTGGCATAAAAAGATAAAAATGACATTAATAAAATCAATCTCAGGTATTAGAGGAACTATAGGAGGTAAAATAAATGATAATTTAACTCCGATAGACGCTGTGAAATTTGCTTCTGCTTATGGTACCTGGCTCATTCGTAGAAATAAAAACAAAGAGCAATTAACTGTTGTTTTAGGAAGGGATGCCAGAATATCTGGAAAAATGATAAGTAGCTTGGTTGCCAACACCTTAGTTGGCTTAGGTATTCATGTTACAGATTTGGGCCTGTCAACAACACCGACGGTTGAAGTAGCCGTAACTTTAGAAAATGCCGAGGGTGGAATTATAATTACTGCATCTCATAACCCAAAACAATGGAATGCTTTGAAGCTACTCAATGAAAAAGGGGAATTTTTAAATGCCGAAGATGGTAGTAAGATATTAGAAATAGCGGAAAATGATGAGTTTAATTATGCGTCAGTCGATCAGTTAGGGAAATATAAAAAGAAAAAAGATTTTATTTCAAAACATATTGAAGAGGTATTGAATTTAGAATTAGTCGATACAGAAGCTGTTAAGAAAGCAAATTTTAAGGTTGTAGTGGATGCTGTAAATTCTACCGGAGGAATTGCAATTCCCAAATTATTGGAAAAACTAGGAGTAGAATGCGTAAAATTATATTGCGAACCAAATGGAGAATTCCCTCATAATCCAGAACCACTTGCCGAGAATCTATCGGAAATATCTGAATTGGTGATTAAAGAAAAAGCACATTTGGGCATTGTTGTCGACCCAGATGTTGATAGATTGGCATTTATCAATGAAGATGGTTCCATGTTTGGTGAAGAATATACTTTAGTGGCTTGTGCCGATTATGTGTTGGCTCATACAAAAGGTAATACTGTTTCTAACTTATCTTCGTCTCGGGCCTTAAGAGATATTACACATAAACACCATGGTAATTATGAAGCCAGTGCTGTTGGAGAAGTGAACGTGGTAGATTTAATGAAAAATAATAAAGCCATAATTGGTGGAGAGGGCAATGGTGGAATAATTTATCCTGCAAGTCATTATGGAAGAGATGCTTTGGTAGGTATAGCTTTATTTTTAACTCATTTGGCGAAATCGAACAGATCTTGTAAAGATTTAAGAGACTCTTATCCAAGTTATTATATGAGTAAGAATAAGATACAGTTAACACCTGATTTGGATGTGGATCTTATTTTGCAAAAAATGGCAGATCGATATAAAAATGAGGATATTAGTATTGTTGATGGTGTAAAGATCGATTTTGAATCGGAATGGGTACATTTGAGAAAATCTAATACAGAGCCTATTATTAGAATATATACAGAAAGTAGTTCACAAATTAATGCAGATCTCCTGGCGGAAAAAATAATGGGTGAAATAAGAGATATTGCAATTAAATAAAAAACTATGAGTTTAGAAAAATACTTCGAGAAATTTCGAAAAAATATAGTTGGTATTGATAAATCTTTTATATCGCCTTTTGGTGAGCAAAAAATGATCTATACAGACTGGACTGCCAGTGGTAGATTATACGGACCAATAGAAGAGAAAATGGTAAAAAATTTCGGACCCTTCGTAGCAAACACGCATACCGAAACTACATTTTCAGGTTCTGCAATGACATTTGCCTATCATAAAGCCAGAGAAATAATTAAGTCACATGTAAATGCAAATGAAGATGATGCCTTGATAACGGAAGGAACCGGTATGACCGGAGTTGTGAATAAATTACAACGAATTCTGGGCTTAAAACTTCCCGAAAATATCGAGGTGGCAGATATCCTGGAAGAGAAAAGACCTATTGTATTTATAACACATATGGAGCATCACTCCAACCAAACTTCCTGGCTGGAAACCATTGCAGATGTAGAAATAATCCCTCACGATGAATCGGGTCTGGTAAAAATGGATAGTCTTATTAATTTATTAGATAAATATAAAAATAGAGAATTAAAAATTGCATCTGTAACAGCATGTTCAAATGTTACAGGAATCCAACCTGATTATTTTGGTATAGCAAAAGTTATGCATCGAAATGGAGGCGTGTGTTTTGTCGAGTTTGCCTGTTCTGCACCCTATGTAAAAGTAG
>VAPK010467656.1_pt1 | contig 15078 bp, 14 predicted proteins | sample 3395031 | NCBI WGS metagenome assembly VAPK01 (sample SAMN08290443, study PRJNA428436) | hydrothermal vent metagenome | isolation source: Deep-sea hydrothermal vent chimney 1 | place: Pacific Ocean: Juan De Fuca Ridge
CTCGTCAGTGCCCGGCATGTTCCTGAGCGGACATGATTTAATTTTTCTCCCGATGCACAATGGATGCCGCCTTGATTTTCTTCTTTGGATGCTTTTAAATCCAGCCAACCTTGCAATAGTCGTCTTAAAATCTCATGACCCTCCTTGTTGATGAGTTTTTCAATCTTACCGTGTTCACATTCTACATAATGTTTCGATTGTAATTGCTGAATCAATTGCTCAAGTTGCTCTTGAGCACCAGAAAAAAATGAAAAATCGTTTGAGTTTGGGTATGCCATGTCATAAGAGAGGTCTTTTTATTGAGTTATGAATGTCAGAAACTTATAAACTTCTATCTTGATCTCTCTTTCTTTAATTTTCAACCCTTACTCATTGAATTTATAGTACTATTTCGTGGTATCAGAAGATCTACACCCAATAGAAATAGGTATACTGACCCCTAAACTGTCACTAATTTTTAGCCTCTATTTTTCTTCTCACCACACGAGGGCGACCTGCGGCCTTGATAGCTGCCGCTTTAATGGCGACAGCAACCTCTTCTGAGGCCTTCGCACTTTTCATTCCCCGAGAAACGTTTATGCCCCCTATGAGTACAGCCAACATGGCCCAGGCTCGGGTTCGACGTTCCTGCTCAGTCCCCCCACTCAGGCCCATTGCTATTTGCAAAACAATCATCGTCATTTTTTTTTCAAATGCAGCATGCACATCAGCACCGAAACGAATCACCTCTGTGGTCAAGGTTGCCATTGCACAGCCACCATCAAGATCATTTCGATGCCGTTTGCTCATATAATAATCAGAGAACGCCTCAACCCAAGCAATACCAAAATCAAGCTGGAATTTTGGTATTGCTTCAATAACCTCATCAAGCCCGGCCAACAAGGCTAGCTTGAACGCATCATCTTTCGAACCAAAATGTGAATAAAAAGCACCGGAAGTAACGCCGGCTTCTTTGGCGAGTCCATCAACCCCAATACCGGCATAACCATGTTTTCGAAAACCACGACTAACTCCTGCAAGCATTTTTCGTCGTGTTTCTTCTTTATCAACCCCTTTATGTCGCATGGTGCCCATACCTTTTTAGCTAGTAAGTTGTTCTAGATTGTATCATATAGTGATCGTTATATAAAACAACCGCTTACACCTCGAAAAACCCAAACCATGAAATTATCAATAACGCTCGTTATTTTATGTTGACATATAACGCTCGTTATTTAATAATTTATATATCGATCGTTATGTCGATTTAGGAACCCATCATCATTTAAGGAGACAATAATGCCTATAGCAATCACTCTCACCGAAGGTGCGCTACCTAAAGGTAGTGAAAAAGAAGCCGGGAAACGTATCACCGAAGCATTTCTAAAGTGGCACGAATTATCTGGCAACAAAGTCATGACCCCAAATGTAACCAGTCAAATTCATATATTACCCAAAGACAGTAGTTTGTCCGGTGGAGAACCCTTTGTCGGTGCCTGGATAGAAACTAAAACCCCTTCATTTGCACTGAGTTCACGGGAAATTCAGGAAGGATTTTTTAAACAGGCAACAGATATTATCGAAGAGTTATCTGAACATAAGTTACCGCGCAAGAACATTTATTCAAATTCTGTACATACAGTAGACGGCAGCTGGAATATGGATGGCCGGGCCATGACCAACGAGCAATTAGGCGAGGCCATTTCCAAAGGCTAAACCATTCGAAACATGAACAAACCAATAAACAAATTAATAAAAGGATTTAAAGGTTCATTCAAAAGTTTCGGTCTGGTCGATCTTGCCAACTTCAAAGGACTTGTCCGTTATAGTGGAGAAATCTGCAAATAACCGGCATGGTTAAAGACTGGCAGCTTACACTTGCAATCTGCCAGTCTTTTTAACTTTATCCTTGTATGCATTTATTTGTATACTATTCTAATAAAATAAATAACAGATCATAAAATGAAGCGAATACTACACACCATGATACGCGTCGGCAACTTGCCGCGTTCCATTGATTTTTATACAAAAATAATCGGTATGCGAGTATTACGTACTCTTGAGCAACCCAGAGATAACTACACACTCACTTTTCTAGGGTTTGCTGAAGAGTCTGAAACTTGTGTGCTTGAACTTACCTATAATTATGGCATCACCCAGTATAATCCAGGTGATGGCTATGGGCATCTTGCTATTAGTGTTGATGACTGCAATGCCGCATGTATTGAAATAAAATCAAAAGGCGGCAATATTATTTATGAACCCACGTTACTCTCTGGCAGTAAAGAAATAATCGCTTTTATACTTGATCCGGATGGATATAAAATTGAATTAATTCAACCTTCAATAACGATATAATGAAACTCTCATTATGAATAATGCTTCACTAAGCAGCGAGTCAGATTAATAGTTTATAGAGAAATACCGAACCTTATTTAAGGCTTTAGATTAAGCCATGCTGGATATTTTTTTACTCCTGGAATATATTAAAGCACCCAACATTAATAGTGCATATATTCCAGCAATAAAAAACAATTGCAAAGGCTGATTTTCAAACTCATAGTATAATATTAATACTGTGCCTGACATTAATCCCAAGATAGAAACAAGCGTAATTAAAGTTGAAGATTTTGTCTGCTGACGAATTTTAAAATTAGCCAAAGCCATTAATAATGAAACCACTAAAAAAGTGACGCTCCCAAATTCAAGTATAACGGGGAGACTACCGGCAAGCACGAGTATAAAAGCAAGTGTTGACATACAGATAATAGAAAACACAGGGATATTGTTAATCCGTCTGGCAAGTATATCTGGGAAATAACCATCGTGAGCAATAACGGCCATCTGCCTTGATGCACCAAACAAAGTACCGCTTATGGCACTGCTCGTTGCCAGCAATGCACCTAAAATAATAAGATCTGTTCCCCAATGACCCAATATATTATTAGCACCTGCGGCAAGGGCATATTCTTGATTCTCTATTATTTCTTCAAATGGAATTGCCAATATTGCGCCAAGTGATATGACAATATAAATGAATAACGCGAGAAATATTGCTGAATAAATCGCTCTGGGAATATTTTTCTCAGGCACGTCCATTTCATTAACTGCATTAATTACCAGTTGAAATCCTTCATAAGCAACAAAGGTCAATGCGGCAACGATAAAGATTGATAATACATCGACACTCTGAACATCCTGCAATAAAACCGGCAATGTCGTTTGACTATTATTGATCAGCACAAAGGATATCACGACGAGAATAACCAATTTACTATACACCATGATATCTTCTATTTTTCCCATACCTTTAACACTCCAGACATTGATAAAGGTAAAGATAGAAATGACAATACCGGCAACAAATTTCCGAATCCATTCATTATCACCGAAAGGAAAACTACTGATAGCGTAAGATGAAAAGGTGTAAGCGTATAATGCCAGGGTGCTGATGTACCCGAAAATGACACACCAGCCGATAAACGATGCCGCAAAGGGCGAGTCAGGAAATGTTCTTTTATAAAAAGAGTAGGTAGCACCTTCGTCTTTATAATAAACTCCCAGCTTTATATAAGAGTATGCAGCAAGCAGGGCGATCACCCCCCCCAGAAATATTGCTAACGGCGTAAAAACGCCAATCATTGAAACAGAGATGCCCAGTATAGTGAATATCCCACCGCCGACCATGCCGCCAAGGGCAATGGCGATGAGTTCAGGAACGCCAAGTGACTTATTTCTTTTTCTGTGGGACGTGTTATCCAATCAATTATTCCTTAGTGCACCTGTCATTCATTTTATTTCCTCTCCCAAAGGGAGACGATGCAAATACTTCGGCAATGATAAATGTCACGTCGAATAAAAAAATCATAAATATTGTTGGGCTTCGTGTTACTCAGCCCATCAACCTACGCTTAAATAGCAAACTCTACTGTTTGAAATTATTTTCAGTTAGCCTTCAAGTTTTTTCTTCATTAAGGCGTTGACCTGGGCTGGATTGGCTTTGCCCTGGGTTTGTTTCATTACCTGGCCGACGAAGAAACCCATTAACTTATCTTTGCCACCTTTGAGTTGTTCAAATTGTTTGGGGTTGGCGGCAATGATGTCATCTAATACCGATTCAATGGCACCGGTATCAGTGATCTGTTTCAGACCCCGACTTTCAATAATCGCATCACAATCACCTTCGCCTGCCCACATGGCTTCGAATACTTGTTTGGCGATTTTTCCGGAGATGGTGTTGTCTTTAATTCGATTAATCATCCCCGCCAGCATTTCTGCGCTTACCGGGCTGTCGCTGATGTCACGATTTTCTTTATTTAAGAATCCGGCTAACTCGCCCATGATCCAGTTAGCGGAAAGTCGGGGATCATTAGATTGTTTAACCATGGCTTCAAAATAGTCACCCATTTCACGACTGGCGGTAAGAAATACCGCATCATCCTCACCAAGTTTATATTCCTCAACGAAGCGTGCTTTTTTTGCATCCGGTAATTCAGGCAGGGTTTTAGCAATGCGCTCAAGCAAGTCCGTGGTAATTTCAACAGGTAATAAATCCGGATCAGGAAAGTAACGGTAATCCATGGCTTCTTCTTTGGAACGCATGGGTCGGGTTTCATGTTTATCCGGATCGTAAAGGCGGGTTTCCTGTCTCACCACACCGCCACCTTCGATCAATTCAATCTGACGCTCCACCTCAAAATTAATCGCCCGCTCGACATAGCGAAAAGAGTTTATATTTTTTAACTCAGTGCGGGTACCTAATTCTGTTTGACCTTTAGGACGTACCGAAACATTGGCATCACAGCGAAACGAGCCTTCCTGCATATTGCCATCACTGATTTGTAAATAGCGCACCAGCGAATGCATTTTTTTCATATAGGCCACGGCTTCTTTGGCCGAGCGCATATCCGGCTCTGAGACAATTTCCAGTAAGGGCGTGCCAGCACGATTAAGATCAATCCCGCTCATGCCCTGAAAATCTTCGTGCAGGGACTTGCCCGCATCTTCTTCAAGATGGGCGCGGGTCACGCCAATAACTTTTGTTTCGCCATCTTCTAGTTCAATCGTCAGCGTTCCAACCCCCACGATGGGTAATTCAAACTGACTGATCTGATAGCCCTTGGGCAGATCAGGATAGAAGTAATTTTTACGTGCAAACACTGAGCGCGGGGCAATCTCAGCCTTAATGGCCAGACCGAACTTCACTGCCATATTTACCACTTCCCGGTTCAATACCGGCAACACACCGGGTAAGCCCAGATCCACGGTGCAGGCCTGGGTGTTCGGCTCGGCTCCGTAAGCGGTCGATGCGGCTGAAAAGATTTTACTTTTGGTGGCAAGCTGGGTGTGAATCTCCAGCCCGATAACAGTTTCCCATTGCATAAATATAGTACCTGGTAGCTAGGGACGAGTGGCGAGGAAAACCATCCTCATCTCATCCTGAATTAAAGCTCAGAATCATCTGTAGAACGGCTAAAGCCGTACCTACAGATGTTCATTCAAAGCCCTGCGGGGCTTGCTGATGATAATCAGTGACTTGCTGAAACTTATGCGCGACATTTAATAGCCTTGCTTCTGCAAAATAGTTACCGATGATCTGCAAACCAGCGGGCATACCATTAGTAAAGCCAGTGGGGATGGACATGCCGGGCAGACCCGCAAGGTTCACTGCAATGGTATAGATATCCGACAGGTACATGGTGATTGGATCATCGGCTTTCTCCCCCAGACCAAAAGCAGGAGTGGGCGTAGTTGGGCCCATAATCACGTCGACTTTTTTAAATGCCTGTTTAAAATCATCACTGATTAAGCGACGTACTTTTTGCGCCTTCAAATAATACGCATCATAATAACCTGAAGACAGCGCGTAGGCACCGATCATGATCCGGCGTTTAACTTCGGTGCCAAAGGCTTCCCCGCGTGAGCGTTTGTACAGATCTTCCAGATCCTTTGGATCATCACAGCGATAACCAAAGCGCACGCCGTCAAAACGCGAGAGGTTAGAGGAACACTCAGCCGGAGCGACAACATAGTAGACCGGAACAGCAAGGTGAGTATTCGGCAAGCTGATATCAACAAACTCGACACCCATTTTTTTATACTCATCAATTGCGGCCTGTACCGCATCACCGATACCGGCATCCAGACCTTCGCCAAAATATTCTTTTGGCAGACCGATTTTTAACCCTTTCAAATCCGCTTCCAGCCCGGCACGATAATTCGGTACCGGGATGTCGATGCTGGTGGAATCACGCTCATCGAAACCAGCCATTGCCTGCAAAATCATGGCGGCATCTTCTGCCGTACGGGTCAGTGGCCCGGCCTGATCCAAACTCGAAGCAAAGGCGATCATGCCGTAGCGAGAAACGCGCCCATAAGTAGGCTTGAGTCCAGTCACACCACAAAGTGCAGCGGGCTGACGAATCGAACCACCGGTATCGGTGCCGGTGGCACAGGGTGCCAGTCTTGCCGCCACGGCGGCAGCAGATCCCCCCGAGGATCCCCCCGGTACGGTTTCGGTATTCCATGGATTTTTCACCGCGCCATAAAAACTGGTTTCATTGGATGAACCCATGGCAAATTCATCCATATTGGTTTTGCCCAGCATCACCATGCCAGCGGCATTCAGTTTTTCGACACTGGTGGCATTATAGGGGGCAATAAAATTATCCAGCATTTTTGAACCACAACTAGTTTTCACCCCATCGGTACAAAAAATATCTTTTTGCGCCAATGGAATGCCGGTTAAAACACCGGCCTCACCAACAGCAATACACTGATCAGCCTGCTGTGCCTGCGTTAGTGCCAACTCATCACTGACGGTGATAAAGCTATTCAAGCCACTGTCCAGGCTATTGATGCGCGCGAGGAAATGGCGGGTGAGTTCTTCGCTGCTGAATTCGCCCTCGCGCAAACCGCGAGATAATTCTGCGATGGTTTTGTTATGCATGTACTTCTAATCCTTCGGAAGGCTATTCCGATAAGCATTTTTGGTAAACTACCCCCACAGCTTACTGCAGGGTATTATTTGTTAGGCTTCATTTTATTCAGCCCAACCTACTGTTTTTTCGCTATTAGCAACCCTGAATCAAAAATTTATTCAATAACCTTCGGCACCAGATACAAGCCATCTTCTACCTGGGGGGCAATAGCCTGAAAACGATCTCGCTGGTCGATTTCGCGAACTTCATCTTCGCGCAAACGCTGCACCGCATCGGTGGGATGCGCCATCGGTTCGATATTATCGGTGTCGACTGAGTTCATTTGCTCAACCAGATCCAGTATATTGGATAAATTTTGAACATGTGCCGGTACGTCAGCTTCGTTAATGGCTAATCGTGCCAAATGTGCTATTTTTTCTACATCGTGTTTGTCCAATGACATGGCGTGCCTCGAAAATTATGTGATTCTGATCCCATTTGGGCTGTATTTGCGGTGAAAGCAAAATAATTTCTTCGAAAATCAACTATTTCAAAGATGATAGCTTGCCCAAGACCCCTCTATTTTATTAAAGTATCGCCTTTAATGACATTAAAGATTATAAATAATTATGTTTGATAACCTGCGTGGTCTGTTTTCCAACGATATTTCTATTGATCTGGGTACCGCCAATACTCTTATTTACGTGCGCGGCAAGGGAATCGTGCTCAACGAACCCTCGGTCGTCGCGATTCGCCAGGAGCGCGGCCCCGGCGGACCCAAAAGTATTTCCGCCGTGGGTATGGAGGCCAAACGCATGCTTGGCCGGACTCCCGGTAATATCGTTGCCATCCGTCCAATGAAAGACGGCGTGATAGCGGATTTTACCGTAACCGAGAAAATGCTTCAGCATTTCATTCGCAAAGTTCACGAAGCCCGATTTTTCCGTCCCAGCCCGCGCGTACTCATTTGCGTACCCTGCGGCTCCACCCAGGTTGAGCGTCGCGCCATTCGTGAATCCGCTGCCGGTGCCGGTGCCCGCGATGTGTATCTGATTGAAGAACCCATGGCTGCCGCAATTGGTGCCGGTATGCCGATATCTGAAGCTTCTGGCTCGATGGTGCTGGACATTGGCGGTGGTACAACTGAAGTGGCGATTATCTCACTCTCCGGTATTGTTTATTCGGCCTCAGTACGCATCGGCGGGGATCGCTTTGATGAGGCCATTATCAATTATGTCCGTCGCAACTACGGCAGTCTGATTGGTGAATCCTCGGCCGAACGCATCAAGCATGAAATTGGTACTGCCTTCCCCGGTAACGAGGTTCGCGAGTTGGAAGTCCGTGGCCGTAATCTGGCCGAAGGTATTCCGCGCAGCTTCACGCTAAATAGCAACGAAATTCTCGAAGCCTTGCAGGAACCGCTCTCCGGTATTGTTTCTGCCGTTAAAACCGCGCTGGAACAAACCCCGCCTGAACTGGCATCCGATATTGCCGAACGCGGCATGGTGCTCACCGGTGGTGGCGCGTTATTGCATGATTTGGATCGCCTGTTGATGGAAGAAACCGGACTCCCGGTTTTGATTGCCGAAGATCCGCTTACCTGTGTTGCCCGCGGTGGTGGCCGGGCGCTGGAAATGATCGATGAGCACGGCGGCGACCTGTTCAGCGTAGAATAAGCAGGTATAGCCAGGCAGGTTAATAACCTGCCTGGCTATACAAACTGCATGGCACGTCTATTTTTAGCTAACCCGGTCGGATAAATCCGACTCTACTAATGTCGGCTTAAGCGGAGAGAAGTCCCGTTAAACTGTTATTCATCCAAGGTTCATCAACCGGGATGCGTCTGCTCCTGTTGCTGCTTCTGTCCATCATTCTAATGACGCTGGACTACCGCACTAACACCGTACGCAGCATTCGTGCCGGACTTTCGGTTATCGTATATCCTGTTCAGTATATCGTGGATCTGCCCGGTAGCTTCATCAGCTGGAGTGCTAACATCTTTGTTAGCCGCGAAACGCTGCAGGAAGAAAATGCGAGTCTGCGAACGCAAAACCAGATCCTGAAAGCTCAACTGCAAAAATTTACCTTTATTGAAGCTGAAAATGTGCACTTGCGTGAGCTGCTGCAATCATCCAAGCGCGTCGGTGAACGCATGCTGATTGCTGAATTACTTTCGGTTGCTTTAGATCCCTTTCGCCGTCAGGTGGTAATTAACAAGGGCAGCACCAACGATGAGCTCTATGTTAGTCAGCCGCTGCTCGATGCCAACGGCATTATGGGCAAGATCGTTCACATTTATCCCCTCACCAGCACCGCCATTCTGATCACCGATCCCGATCACAGCCTGCCGGTGCAGGTTGCCCGCAATGGCCTGCGAACCATTGCCGTTGGCACTGGCAGTGCCAATCAGTTAGAGCTGTTATATCTGCCCAATAATGCCGACATTCAGGTCGGTGATGATCTGGTGACCTCGGGACTGGGTTGCATCTTCCCGGCGGGCTACCCTGTCGCCCGGATCATCGCAGTCAACACCAATCCCAGCCTCCCCTTTGCCGAAGTGCTGGCGGAGCCCACCGCTAAACTGGATCGCAGCCGTGAAGTCCTGCTGGTCTGGCCCTCAAATGCGTCCCTGCCGGAAATGCAAACCCCCTGCACGCGCACCCAGCTGGATCCGGAATCATGAGTATTCACGCACGCAGCCGGGGCGGCTGGACCATAACATTTAGTTTTATCATGGCAATGCTATTGAGCATTCTGCCACTGCCACCGTGGTTGCATAATTTCATGCCCGAATGGCTATTGCTGGTCACCATCTACTGGAGCATGGCTCTGCCACATCGGATTGGGGTGGGTGTCGCCTGGGGGCTGGGTTTATTGCTCGATGTTTTACGCGATACCCTGCTCGGACAATATGCGCTGGTGATGGCGCTGGTTATTTTTATCACCCTGCACCTGCATCAACGCATTCGTGTGGTGCCACTATGGCAACAGTCCATTACTATTTTTGTTTTATGTCTGATTTATACGCTGATAAATTTCTGGATTAAAGGCATGCAGGGGCTGGCCCCTAACTTTGGACTGTCACTTATTTCTCCTTTTGTCAGTGCATTGGTCTGGCCTCTGATTTTTCTGTTTATGCGTAACCTGCGCCGTTATTATCAGGTTAACTAAATGCCCATGACACACATCAACCGGCCTTCCTTGCGCTAAACCATGGCCTATTACCAGCACCTTGCCCTCAAAGATCATGTGCGGGAAACGCAGATCTTCACCCAGCGACTGATTATTGCAACGATCATCGTGATCGTTCTTACCACTCTCCTGCTTGCCCGCTTGTCCTATTTGCAAATTATCAATCTGAGTCATTACTCCCTGTTATCAGAAAACAACCGGGTCAATATCCTGCCTATCCCCCCCACCCGAGGTCTGATCTATGATCACAACGGAATTTTACTGGCACAGAACCTACCCAGTTTCACTCTGGAGTTAGTCAGTGAACATATCGATGATGTGGACGCAACGGTTGCCCAGATTGGCAAACTCATTAGCCTCAGCGAAGAAGACATTAAGCGCTTCAATAAAAACCGTCGACACAAACGCCGCTTTGAGGGTATTCCCCTGCGCTTTCGACTCAATGACGAAGAAGTTGCACGCATTGCCGTCAACCAATACCGCATGCCGGGGGTGAATATCCACGCCAACCTGACCCGACATTATCCACTCGGTGCGCTGGGGACACATGCCATTGGTTATGTGGGTCGCATTAATATTGAAGAGCTGCGCACATTGGATGAATCCGACTACAGTGGCACCAACCACATCGGTAAAACCGGGATCGAACTCGCCTATGAAGATCAACTGCACGGCAGTGTCGGCTTGCAAAAAGTGGAAACCAATGCACAGGGTAAAATTCTACGCGTGCTGGAGCGTCAGTTGCCAATCCCGGGGAAAAATCTGTATTTGAATCTGGATGTTAAATTACAGGCCATTGCCGAAAAAGGTTTTGGCGAGAATACCGGCGCTCTGGTGGCCATCGATCCTCGTGACGGTGCAGTGCTGGCACTGGCCAGCGTGCCCACCTATGATCCAAATTTATTCGTCAACGGCATCAGCACCCGCGATTATAGCCAGTTACGTGACTCACCGGATCGGCCGCTGTTCAATCGTGCCTTGCGTGGCCAGTATCCACCCGGTTCAACCATCAAACCGTTTATTGGCCTGACCGGACTGGAAATGCATGAAATAAACCTTACCGAAGAAATTAACTGCCCCGGCTGGTATATGCTGAAAAATGATCCCCGCCGTTATCGCGACTGGAAAAAAACCGGACATGGTAAAACCAATCTCACTCGCGCCATCGTTGAATCCTGCGATGTTTATTTTTATAATCTGTCACTGACACTGGGGATTGATAATATGCACGATTTCCTGGCTCGCTTCGGGCTGGGTGAACGCACCGGCATCGACATTGAAGGCGAAAAAACCGGCCTGCTGCCTTCCCGTAACTGGAAGCGTCGAACCCGGAACCTGCCCTGGTTTCCCGGTGAAACTTTGATTACCGGCATTGGTCAGGGCTTTATGCTGACCACGCCGCTGCAACTTGCGAGTATTACCGCCAGCCTCAGCCTCCATGGTCAGCGCAAACAACCACGTATGATCTATGCCATTGAGGCACCGGATAATAGCCGCTTTGATATTATTCCTCCGGTGAGCATCAATCCACCCGTCGCTGCAGATGAAGCTAACTGGAACATCATTATTCAGGCCATGAAAAAGGTGGTGCATAGTCTGCACGGCACCGCACGCCGAATTAACCACAAACTGCCTTATACCATTGCCGGTAAAACCGGAACCGCCCAGGTCTTTGGCATTAAACAGGATGAAGAATATATTGAAGAAGAGGTCGCTAAAAAACTACGTGACCACGCGCTGTTTATCGGCTTTGCGCCGGTTGATGATCCACAAATTGCGATTGCAGTAATCGTCGAGAATGCGGGCAGTGGCGGAGCCATGGCTGCACCGATTGCCCGCAAGGTTATGGATCAATATTTACTGAGTTCAGGATCATGAACATCGACATAAACAGGCTGACTGTGCCCGCAAAAATAACCGGGATAAAACACTAAGTGGCTTTTCGCGACCCCCCCCTTCTGAATGATGCCCCGACGCACACGCGACGACATGGTTTTCATCTGCACATTGACTGGCCTTTATTTATTGCCTTGTTATTGTTAGCCGGCATGGGTTTGTTTGTGCTTTATAGTGCCAGCGATCAGAATATGGCCATGGTGCAAGGACAGGGTCTACGCATTCTGCTAGCCTTTTTCATCATGTTACTGCTGGCGCAAATTGCACCTTATGGGATTCAATTCTGGTCACCCTGGCTCTACGCTCTCGGCCTGCTGTTATTACTCGCGGTACTGGTCATGGGAGAAATTGGCAAGGGCGCACAACGCTGGCTGGATCTGGGCTTTGTGACTTTTCAGCCCTCGGAAATTATGAAACTAGCGGTGCCGATGATGATAGCCTGGTATTTTGCCGAAGCACCGCTACCGGCTAATCGCAAACGCCTGCTGGTCGCGGGACTGCTGCTTATCATTCCGACGCTACTGGTAGCCAAGCAACCGGATCTGGGAACCTCATTACTGATTGCCAGCTCCGGTGTATTCGTGCTCCTGCTGGCTGGCCTGTCCTGGCGTTTTATCAGTAGCACCCTGTTTATTATTCTCGCCAGCACGCCCATTGCCTGGAACTATCTGCTGCATGATTATCAACGCCAGCGGATATTGACCTTTATTAATCCGGAAAATGATCCACTGGGTTCGGGCTACCATATTATTCAGTCCACCATTGCCATCGGCTCCGGCGGCATTTATGGTAAGGGCTGGCTTAATGGCACTCAGTCACACCTCGATTTTCTACCTGAACGTTCTACTGATTTTATTTTTGCCGTCCTCAGTGAAGAATTTGGATTTCTCGGGGTGATTACGCTACTTTCACTTTATGCCTTTATCATCGGCCGTGGCCTGATCATTGCCTCACAGGCTCAACATACTTTTGGCCGGCTGCTGGCGGGCAGCATCACCATCACCTTTTTTGTTTATATTTTTGTCAACATCGGTATGGTCTCCGGAATCCTGCCCGTAGTTGGCGTACCTTTACCTCTAATCAGTTATGGTGGTACTTCGGTAGTGACCCTGCTCGCCGGATTCGGTATCCTCATGTCTATACAAACGCATCGTAAACTGATGCCAACCTAGAAAATATTTAAACAACCATGCAAAATTATAAACACCTGTTATTCATCATCCTATTTATGTTCAGCAGCCTGCTACAGGCCAAAGCAAGCTATTTTGGCAGTAACGCAGAGATCGATGCTTTTATTGCTGAAATGGTGACAAAGCATAAATTTGATGCTGCAAAGCTAAAAAAATTATTTGCCAAAACCCGTCGTCATCAAAGTATTCTTGATGCCATTGCCCGCCCGGCAGAAAGTAAACCCTGGAGCGAATACCGGCCTATCTTCCTAACCCGTGACCGGCTCAAAGGCGGCTTGAAATTCTGGCAGCAAAATGAAGCACTGCTACGTCGTGCATACGAAACCTACGGCGTACCCGAAGAAATTATAGTGGCCATTATTGGAGTCGAAACCCGTTATGGAAAACATGCCGGTCGCTATCTGGTCATGGATGCGCTAGCCACCCTGGCCTTTGCCTATCCACCCCGAAGTTCATTCTTTCGCAAAGAATTAAAAGAGTACCTGTTAATGGCGCGAGAAGAAGGCGTTGATCCCCTGCAATATAAAGGCTCGTATGCCGGTGCCATGGGCATGCCACAATTCATGCCCAGTAGTTTCCGCCAGTACGCGGTTGATTTTAGTGGCGATGGAAAACGGGATCTGTGGACCAACTCGGAAGATGTCATTGGCAGTGTTGCTAATTATTTTAAGCGCCATCACTGGAAAAAAGGGGAGCCGGTTGCCTTTAAGGTCAGAGTGACAGGGAATGCCTATAAAAAATTATTGGGCACAAAACGTCATCAAATGAAACCACATCTGACCCTGAAAGAAATGCGCACCCATGGTGTCAGCCTGCCCAAAGGCTTAGCCACTGATATGACAGGTTCTTTAATTGAGCTGGATGGCATCAACGGCCCGGAACAATGGGTGATCTGGCATAACTTCTACGTGATAAGCCGCTACAATCACAGCGCACTGTATTCCATGTCGGTATTCCAGCTTAGCCAGCAGTTACGCGAGAATAAATGAAAACCCGTTCCTGCCACCAGGCATTCTCCGGCGTAGTTATCATCCTGCTACTGAGTGCCTGTGGAACGGCAAAAAACAACCGCTATCAGATTCATCAGGATCGCGCTCCCGATAAGAATATTGATATCAGCCAGGTTCCTGATGCCATTCCCCGCAATCAACCGCGCAGTAAATATGGCAACCCAAGCAGTTACAAAGTTCGTGGTCAAACCTACCGGGTAATGAAAAGTAGCCGGGGCTATACGGCTCGCGGGGTGGCCTCCTGGTACGGTAAAAAATTCCACGGCCACCGCACCTCCAGCGGTGAAACCTACAATATGTACGCCATGAGTGCCGCACACAAAAAACTGCCCCTGCCCACCTGGGTGCGCGTCACCCATTTGGGTAATGGCCGCAGTGTGATTGTGAAAGTGAATGATCGCGGCCCCTTTCATGATAACCGCTTGATTGATCTGTCCTGGGCTGCAGCGAAAAAACTCGGCATTACCAAAACCGGCACGGGTGTGGTCGAAGTAGAAGCGATTGAGCCCGGTCAGGATCAACAGACGAAAAAAAAAACTGACCCTGCAGAAACGAAAGCCACGACAACAGCACTGCAATACCATCTCTATCTACAGGCAGGAGCCTTTGTCAGTCGCAACAATGCCCAACAATTACAGCACAAACTACAACAGGCATTACAAATTCAAAATATACGCGCGATGTACAGTGAAGAGAAACAGCTTTACCGGGTACGCATCGGCCCTCTGGCCAACGTTGACGAAGCCGACCAGCTGGCTGAGAAAATCAGTCAACAGGGACTGGCGCAACCACATATCGTGATTGATTGAGCTAAAGAGATGGATATTTAACGCAAAGGTGCGAAGACGCAGAGTTTTAAAATTACCTGCGTGGGTGTTGGGCTGAGTAAAA
>VAPK010215593.1_pt1 | contig 15073 bp, 15 predicted proteins | sample 3395031 | NCBI WGS metagenome assembly VAPK01 (sample SAMN08290443, study PRJNA428436) | hydrothermal vent metagenome | isolation source: Deep-sea hydrothermal vent chimney 1 | place: Pacific Ocean: Juan De Fuca Ridge
CGCATGGGAGTGGGGAGCTTATCTAGGTGTTGAAGGCATGGAGAAGGGAATCAAACTCAAAATTGCTTCCATGACGCGACCTGCAAATACTTCAAACATGGGTAAAGCAAAAGCAACAGCGAACTATCTAAACTCTCAAATGGCAAAATACGAAGCTATTGACTGTGGATATGATGAAGCTCTTTTACTTGATGACCAAGGTTATGTTGCCGAAGCAAGCGGCGCATGTTTTTTCATGGTTAAAGACGGCAAGCTAATCTCACCTCCAAACGACAATTCACTTGAGTCTATTACTCAAAAAACAGTCATTGAAATGGCTCAAAATATGGGTCATGAAGTTATTCGTCGCCGCATTACTCGTGAAGAGATCTATGTAGCAGATGAAGCATTTTTAACAGGAACAGCGGCGGAGATTACTCCCATTCGACTTATTGATGCACGAGAAATCGGATGCGGCAGTCGTGGAGTAATTACACAAAAAATTCAGAGTGCTTATTTTGACATCGTATTTGGAAGAGATCCAAATTATGAGCACTACTTAACTTACATATAGGGAAAAAACAATGGCAACAGACATGAATGACTATTTTAATAAAAAGAAAAAAGACTCTGGCGGCGGCTCAGGTGGTAGTGGCGGAAGTGGTGGTGGAGGCTTTAAACCAAAAGCACCACGTCCTCCAAAAATTGATTTAAACTTTGGTGGCGGTAAAGCAGGTATTGTTTATTTTATTGGAGCAATAATTCTCTTTTTAATTCTTGCAAAACCATTTGAGATCATTAATGAGGGTGAACGCGGAATTCTCTCAACTAATGGTAAGTATGATAAGCAAGCCCTGCTTCCGGGAATTCACTTTATTGTTCCAATTATTCAAAAAGTCTATGTGGTTGATACCAAAGTACGTATCATCAACTATGCTGATAAAATTGATAGAAGCGGTGCAACAGGTGAAGGAATCGGCATTAAACCTGCGATTACCGTTTTAGATAAACGTGGTCTTCCAGTAGGTATTGAACTGACCGTTCAGTATCGTCTCAATGCACAGTACGCTGCGCAAACCATTTCAAACTGGGGCTTCTCTTGGGAAGAAAAAATTATTAATCCCGTTGTTCGTGATGTTGTTCGTAATGTTGTTGGTCGTTATGATGCAGAATCACTTCCAACAAAGCGTAATGCCATTGCAGATGAAATCGAACAAGGTATTGCTAAAAGTGTCACGGGACTCAAAAATGCTCCGGCAGTTCTTCAGTCAGTTCAACTTCGTGAAATTGTTCTTCCTACTAAAGTAAAAGAGCAGATTGAGCGCGTTCAGGTAGCTAAACAAGAGGTGCAACGTGCGGAACAAGAAGTAGAACGTGCGAAACAAGAAGCATTCAAACGTGCTGCTGAAGCACAAGGTAAAGCAGAAGCAGTAAAAATTGCAGCTAAAGGTAAAGCAAGCGCAATCAGAATTGAAGCTGACGCAACTGCCCAAGCAAATAACGTGATTAGCAAGTCATTGACCGTAAAGCTTTTAGAGCTAGAACACATCAAAGTACAAGGCTTATTTAATGACGCACTTCGTGTTAACAGAGATGCAAAAATTTTCCTAACACCTGGCGGCTCGACTCCAAATATCTGGGTTGATACCAAAGATCCGCAAAAACGTGTTACGACAGCACAAATAGAATAAGAATAAGGGATAGTCATGCAGAGTGCTTTAAATCGTGTTGATTGGGAGAAGTCAGAACTTCTTCCTGTTATTGTGCAAGATGTTGTGAATAACGAAGTATTGATGATGGCGTACATGAACCGTGAAGCACTGCAACTTTCGCTAGAGACTAAAACAGCACACTACTTCTCCCGCTCAAAACAGCGCATCTGGAAAAAAGGTGAAAGCAGCGGACATACGCAGAACATTAAATCTTTTTCTCTTGATTGTGACAATGATACGCTACTAATCAAGGTAGAGCAGGAGGGTGTTGCTTGTCATACGGGTCGCCGTTCATGCTTTTTTACCGAACTACAAAGCGGCGAAAGCAACTCTGAAGTTGAAGTCAATACTAATGCAATGTATGGTGTTATTGATACGCTCTACCACACTATTTTAGAGCGTAAAAATGCCGACCCGTCATCATCTTGGACGGCAAAACTTTTAAGCAAAGGTGACAATGCCATCTTGAAAAAAGTGGTTGAAGAAGCGGGTGAATTCTGTTTCGCTGTCAAAGACAACGATGAGAAAGAGATTATTTATGAATGTGCTGATCTGACCTACCATGTTCTCGTCGCTCTTAGTGCTAAAAACATCTCACCTGATCGTGTTAAACAGGAGCTCTTACGTCGAAGCGGTATCAGCGGTATCGACGAGAAAAAATCCCGTAAAACATGAAAGAAAAAATTACCGCCTTTATAGACCAGCTCCTCATTTACGACTACGCTCTTTTTGGCGGTGTTATTCTACTGTTTATTCTTTTTCTCATTTTAGCAATCTTGTTACGAAAAAAAATAGGACTCTCCATTACTTTGGTACTCTTCTCGTTTATGCTTCTTATTTTAGGTCCAACAATAGGCTACACTCAGCTGCATCAATTTTTGTTTAAGACTACAACTACTATCACTGAGGTCAGAGAGTTAGAGTTTTCACAAGCACTTGTAGTTAAAGGTGAAGTGAGCAATGCATCCAATAGAGAATTTTCTACATGTAAAATCACTGCTAACATCTTTAAAGTATCCGGTAATCAATATGTAGATATGCTCTATCCGCTCAATCCATTTAAAAAAATGTCGATAATAGAAGATATTAATCTCTCTGCCGGTGAGAGTTATGAATTTAAAATGATAGTAGAACCGTTCACCTACTCCAAAGAGTACAATCTATCTATAGGAGCGAACTGCAGATGATGACCCATTTTACAATTTGGCACTATCTTGTCTCTCTTGTCGTCTTTTTGCTTTTTCTTATTGTTGTCATTATCTCATTTCGAGGCAGCAATAAAAAACTTCGCTTTTCTATGATTTTTTCTGGATTTATTTCACTTGTACTAGTTGCTGCATTTTTAATGATGGCGCTGGATAAATACACCAAAAAAGTACAAGTCACCTCACTGAAAAACACCAGAATACTCTCGCTAGAGAAGATACAATATACCGGAATTGTCACGAATGTAGGAAACTACACTATTGGAAAAGTTGAATTAGAGATTAAATTAGTAAATAAAGGTCATGTTACCGGGAATGTTAAAGGAGGAAGCTTCTACAAACCGAGTGGTATGGGTGACTTTTTATCAAATATTTCTAAAAAGAAGGACAAACCGCAAACACTACTTATGACTTTTGTTATTGCCAAAGATCTTGAAGCAGGAGAAGCTAGAAGCTTTAAAGTAACGATGCCTTATCCGCCTTATTTCACTTCAACCGCAGACTTTACGAGAGTATTTGCTCACTAGATACAAAAAGTTAGTATTTCAAACCTTCTTGCCTTAATTTCACATTAATATGTTTAAGCTGAGCATTTTTATCACGACACCAAAGCGGTGCTATTAATGAATCATCTGAAATTCCGGCAGTTATTCGCTGAACACTGATATGCTCAGGCTTTATCTTAAGTGATTCAACCAGTACTTTTATGTAATCCTCTTCGCTAATAGGCGTGAATTCACCACGGGCGTACTCATTTGCTAATGCCGTACGCTTAACCACATAAAGCGGATGATATTTGACAGAATCAATTCCCCACCCATAAGCAGTTTTTGTTGAATTTAACATCATTTCTTTACTCTCACCGGGAAGACCAAATATTAGATGACCACAAACATTAAGACCATAAGCCTTGGACTTTTTTATCCATGTTTTAACATTTAGAGCATCATGTCCACGATTGATTCGCTCTAATGTTTCATCATAAATTGACTGAATCCCAAATTCAATCCAAATCTCTTTCTTTTGTGAAAGTTCTGCTAAATAAGAGAGTGTCTCATCCGTGACGCTATCGCTTCGTGTGCCAATGCTAAGACCGATGACATCATCAAAACTGAGAGCTTTTTCATAAAGGGCTTTTAAAGTAGGTAGCGGTGCATAAGTATTGGTAAATGATTGGAAATAGACTAAGAATTTTGTAGCTCCATAATCACGTCTAAGACGGGCACTCATTGATTCAAACTGAAGCTGGAGCTGTAAAAGTTGTTTCTCTAAGTTGGGATTGGCTTGCGACTCTAAGTTAAGATGAAAACCTTTGAGCGGTTTCACTTTATCTAAACTGGGACTAAAAGAGTCATTTTCACAAAAAGTACATCCGCCAACAGCAACACTTCCATCAATATTTGGACAAGTAAATCCCGAAATAGAGATGGGCACCTTATAAACTTTGGTAGCAAATTTATCTTTTAAGTAGCTACCGTAGGTATAAATCTGTTTAAGTTTCAACAGGTGCCTTTATACGATATATTCACCTGTAAAACAGGCGGTACAGTAGTTAGATTCAGTGGCATGAACACTGCTTAGCAGCGCATCATTACTTAGATATGCCAACGAATCTGCTTCAATATATTTACAAATCTCATCACTGCTCATATTAGCAGCAATTAGCTTCTCTTTATCAGGTGTATCTACCCCGTAATAACATGGATCCGTTGTCGGCGGTGACGAAATACGCATATGTACTTCAGCTGCGCCGGCATCTTTAAGCATTCTAATAATACGGCGACTTGTGGTTCCTCGAACAATAGAGTCATCAATAACAATAACACGTTTGCCTTTAATCATCGAAACTATAGGTGAGAGCTTCATCTTTACTTTAAGATCACGCATCTCTTGTGTTGGTTCAATAAAGGTACGTCCAATATAGTGATTACGCATAATTCCCATCTCAAATGGAATTCCACTTTCTTGGGAATAACCAATAGCTGAAGGTACTCCACCATCAGGAACCGGAATGACTAAGTCCGCTTCAATCGGTTTTTCTCGTGCAAGTGCAACACCCATATTTTTTCGCATTTGGTAGACATTTTGACCATAAACATCAGAATCAGGTCGTGCAAAATAAACATATTCAAAAATACAGTGTTTTGGTATCGGCTCAAAAATTTTAATGGACTGTGGTGCTTTATCTTTCTCAAAAACAAGCAGTTCACCCGGTTCAACATCACGAACAAACTCTGCACCAATCAAATCAAAGGCACAGGTCTCTGATGCAACGACATAACCATCACCGACACGCCCAAGGCTAAGCGGTCTAAAACCGTGTTGATCACGCATAGCAAACATTTTAGTTCGACTTAAAAAGACTAAAGAATATGCTCCCTCAATTTTTTTAACGGCATCAATAATACGATCAAGCAGTTTATCTTCATCGCTTTTAGCGATGAGATGAATCAGATTTTCTGTATCCATAAAAGTCTGAAAAATAGCACCTTTTGAGATTAACGAATCACGTACTTCTTGAGCATTAGTGAGATTACCGTTGTGAACAATCGACATCTCACCTAAATCATACCGTGCAAATACCGGTTGTGCATCTAAAATAGAGTCATCGCCGGCAGTTGAGTAGCGCGTATGCCCAATGGCCATATTTCCTTGAAGAGTGTTTAACTTCTGTTCATCAAAAACTCGGGTGACTAAACCTCTTTTTTTAATGGTACGAAGTTTTTTTCCATCACTGCTGCTGATTCCAGCTGCTTCTTGACCGCGATGTTGCAAAGCATGTAATGAAAAGTACGTTAATCTTGAAGCTTCTTTATGGTTAAAAACACCTACAACTGCACATTTTTCATTGAGTGAACGTTCCACTATAGTTCCTTAATTAAGTTCTAAACAATCAGAGATTGAGTAAAGTCCATTTGGCTGAGACTGAAGCCATTTAGCCGCTCGAATAGCGCCTTTTGAGAAAGTATTTCGACTCGTTGCAGTGTGGTTAAGTTCAATAAATTCACCATCATTGTAAAAACCTACCGTATGACGACCGACAATGTCACCGCCGCGTAGTGCCATCACCGCAATCTCATCTTTAGTTCGTGCTCCAATAATGCCATTACGTCCACTCACACGCACCGTATCCAAATCAAGATTACGTCCTGCTGCAGCGGACTCAGCTAATGTTAATGCCGTACCGCTTGGCGAATCTTTTTTATGGCGATGGTGCTGTTCCACAATCTCAATATCAAAACCATCGAGTGTTGATGATGCAAGGTAAACTAACTTATTTAAAAGTGCCACACCCAAAGACATATTGGTTGCATAAAGAATGGGCATGTTTTGGCTTGCTTCTTTAAGTAGGTTCATCTGATGCACGTTAAGACCTGTTGTACCAATAATCAAAGGTACCGGATTTTTCAGTGCCTCTTCTAAAAGTACCTGTGTCGCTTCAGGAGTTGAAAAATCAATCACTAACTCAGAGCCTTTGACAAAGGTCTTCATATCATTTGTTGCTAACACTGACGGATCTAAAGGGAAGTCTAACGCATCATATACATGGACACACGCTAAAGAGATATCCTCTTCTATTTTAATATCTTCAATAAGCAGTCGTCCTACTCTACCTGTTGCACCAAACACACCTACTCTTAGCATCTCTAACCTTTTATGAATTTATCTTCTCATCAACATATGAAATAACCTGAAGTGCCGCTATAGCACCGTCACCCGCAGCTGAAACAACCTGTTTTGGTGCTTCTATACGCATATCACCCGCTGCATAAAGCCCCGGAGTTGATGTTGCCATGCTTAAATTTACTTTCACTTCGCCCTGCTCGCTCATATCGCATAAGAATGAACCGTCAGCTTGCTTTAATACCCCATTATTCACATCATTACCGACAAAGGTAAAGACACCTGGTACTTCAATATCACGTATTGAACCGTCTTTAAGTGTAACTTTAATTCCTGTCACGCCCATAGCATCACCATAGACCTCTTGAGGAACCGCATTAAGTACTAACTCAATATTTTCAGTTGACTTAAGACGCTCAACCGTATTTGGAGCTGCACGAAATTCATCGCGGCGATGTACCATATAAACTTTTGAACAAATTTTTGCTAAATGAAGTGCTTCTTCAAGTGCCGTATCACCACCACCAATAACAACGACCTCTTTGCCTTTATAGAAAAAACCGTCACAGGTTGCACAAGTACTCACACCCCGTCCAAACAGCTCATTTTCTCCTGCAAAACCAGCACGACGCGGTGTTGAACCGGTACAGACAATAACACTCATTGCCTCTTCACTCGTTCCATCGCCCTTGGTAATAATGAAATTACCTTCAGCATTTTTACTCACATTGGTAACTTCAACCATCTCATGCTTCAGACCAAATTTTTGACACTGCTCGGGCCATGGCATCATTAAGTCCATACCCGTAATCTCACCTGTTACTCCCGGATAGTTCTCAATCTCAGAACTCTGTGTAATCTGACCGCCGGGCATTCCTTTTTCAAACATCGTAACATTCTCTAAACCACCGCGCGTCGTGTATAGACCTGCAGTTAAACCTGCCGGACCACCACCAATAATTGCACAATCAAGCATTATAGCTCCTCAATATTTTTTGATAATTTTTTCAATGTATCTAATTCGCGTATCATACTATCTTGTTTATAAAGCTTGTCTTTGCTTTTTTTGATAATAAAGACCGATGGGGATTTATAAATATTGAACCTCTGAATTAATTTTAACATCGTATTGGTTCCACTTCTAAGGAAAATAACATTCTCATTGGAACTAAAACGTTGTTGGTAATAATCTATTGCAATTATAGGGTAAGAACTCTTAGAGTTTTTAATATGTTTCATCGTATCGGGAGATTTAGAGCTAAAAAAGACAACAATGTAACGATCTGCTGTTGGAGTGAAAATTTCTGTCTGGGAATAAAATACCCACTCCTCAAAATTAATAAATTTATATTCTGAAAATTTGTAGTTAAAGTAAGCAAAGGCAGCGGCTATCATCGCCGCACCAAAAAAAGAGGCTAAAATGGTACTAAGAGAGAAGAGACCGCCTCCCCGTCTTGCCACCGTTTAAGCCTTGTTAATTAAAGAAGTGAATTTAGTTTATCTTCAAATGCCTGTTTTGAAGCAGCACCAACCATCTGATCTACTAACTCACCGTCTTTGAAGAACATAATAGTAGGAATTGAACGAATACCGTACTTAACACCGATATCTTGCTCTTCATCAGTATTTACTTTACAGATATTTGCTTTACCGTCATACGCTTCAGCTAACTCTTCAATAACAGGAGCGATCATACGACACGGTCCACACCATGGCGCCCAAAAGTCTACTAGAGATACGCCTTCTTTTACTGTTGCTTCGAAATTTGCTGAAGTTAATTCGATGTATTTAGCCATTGTTATTATCCTTGATTTAAATTATTTCGTTAATTATACCTATGGTTTCTTAATCAAAAAGTAATCTATTACTAAAATTACATACCCTAAGCTATCTAAGCACCTTTAATCTTGTGATAATTCAACATGGTAAGTATCTCTATCTGCCCAATGCAATTCTTCATCACCCCAATTGCTATAAAATATTATTCTTCTACCATCTGGGCTGACATTTCCAAGAGAGCTATGCCCTACATTATGTGTCTGTGCAAAACGATTAACAATGTGATTTTCTGCTCCCGTATAATCAAGTTTTATAGCAAACACTTCTCTGTTATCATCCGCATTGGTACTAGCATAACACCAGCCTCTACGGTCGTAATTTCGACATGAAATATGACCACCATTGTACTTATCGGGTAATAGGCGTATGCTATAGCCATCATGGAGCCGATATATCCAAATACCTCTATTAGCTCCAAATTCAAACTGTACATAGACCTCATCACCATTTTCATCAATTCCCAAGTCACCATGCCCTGCATTTGATGCTAAAGTTCTTACAAGGTTCAAGTTTAAATTGTACTGATCTATTTTACCACCTGAACTCATTAGTATATGATTTCCCAAAGGTGAAACTGACATCCAATCAAACACTTGTCCCTCATCAGGCCAGAGTGCATCAGCAAAATCTTCAGTAGCTTTTATAACATCTAACTGTATGTCATAAACAATGGCAGTTAGATGATCTGAATCAATTTTTCGTGCTGCAAAAACAACATACTTATCATTAAAATCAATATTTCCTTCATATTTTCCTAAGGTAAATTTTTCATAATCAGCTCCATTTTCAACTGCAAAATTATGTACTAAATCATAGCTTATATTATTATTGGCTCTATTAATTGTACCTTTCCAGAATTGGCTATTCCAAACTCCATAAAAAACATTTGGTTGTACATTTGACCACTTCAGTTCTGACATGGCACCGTTAATATCATACAACTCACCTAAAACATTTGTACCACTAGTAATTCCTAACTCTTGGAATGTATTGGCATCATATAGTCTGTAATGCAGTCGTATCATGGTCATATCACTATTCCAAGCCTGCGTTTTAGGGTAAGGATGCGCATTACCTCGAGAGTATCTGTCACCATCATCATTTTGAGTAGGTGTATCATTTTGATTTATTCTATCGGTAAGTCTTGTAATAGTAGTATTAAACTCAGCATCAAGAACTGACTCATTATGAGCTGGGTTTGCTACGGTATTATTGGTTGCAATCGCACTAAAGTTACTTGAAGGAGGATAGCCATCTATTAAGCAGTGCTCAATATCATTCTCATCAAAATTATAACCATCACAAGGATAGGCATAACTATCTTTTGCTTTGACTACTTGAATTCCAAAACCACCATTATAAGGGTCATCATTACCAACTTCTAAAGCGACTCTTTGTGCTTCACGATTGTTAACGTCTTTAAAAGTATATTTCATGAGTGCATCAAGTGGTTTTAGTATGCCTTCCATGTCACTATAGGCTCTACTCCCGTAAGGATAACTATGATTTGCATCAACAAAAATTTGATAATCTTTTTTTGCCTCATCAATAGAGTCTAAAAGGTAAAATTCACTTAAAGGTATTCGTGCATCAGTACCACTATTATCATTGTTTCCACCTACTCCATACTGCTGAATCACCACATTGGTATTTGATGGGAGTGTTTTCATATCTGATTTGTTCATGTCAAAAGCGAACCATGGTTCAATAGAGAAAATAAATCTTCCATTATCTCCCCAACCTTTAATATTGCTCAGTTTATCGAGTATATTAAAAACATGTCCACCACCCATAGAGTGCCCAATAACCCCTATTTTAGCAGTGTCAATGTAAGGAGCAACTTCTTCATGCTCTGCCATAGTAATAAAGTCTTCAATCATATCTACAGATGAGAACTTCTTTTCATCTTTAGCATACACAACACTGTAGCCATGACTCGCTATAAAACGTAATAGTGACTCATAGTCAGTATGCTCAACTGAATCCCAACCTGGTGCAAAGAAAATGACAGGAGTAGGATGTGTTGTGTTAATATCACTAGGAAAATAGACTGTAGTTTCAGACACTTCCTCATTCCACGGCTCAGCTACATTATGAGTTCCAACTTTTCCAAAGTTCTGTTTTGAAATAATTGAAGGCAGTATTGCCATAGAGTAGTAATCTAAAATATCTGCTACTAGCACAAGTGGCAGAAAAATGAAACTCATTATAATTTTAAACATGTTGTTTCCTTCCCCTATGCTAACAAGAAAGTATTAAGAACATAATTATATTAGAAAGTAATATTTTCTAAAAGCTCAATATTTTTTGGAGTGACAATGGCTACATCAATGCAGTATGAGGCATCTATGGTTTTCTTTTTCATGTAAACTTCAACGGTTCTTAAAATTCTCTGGATTTTTTTAGGTGTTACGTTTTGTACTGCCAACTCATAATTTTGGGCACTTTTTACTTCTATAAAATGGAGTAGATTTTCTTTTGTTGCAATAATATCAATCTCACCAAAACGACTGTAAAAGTTTCGTTCTACAATCATAAAGCCTTGCTCTTGCAAGAATTTACATGTAGTTTCTTCTGCAACATTACCTTTGGCACGACTCAAAGGTTGATTACTTCTACTTTAACCGATTTAAATGCCGCAGTTAAAATCAGCTCATCACGTTTATCGCCAAAAAGTGCATTGATCTTTGACTTGGAGTGGTGAAAAGTTACAAACAGTGTCTTAGGCTGTACTTTGTCGGTCAGCTTCACCGTCAGTGGTGTAGTCTGACCAAACTCTGTTTTTAAAATGACCTGCTCGCTTGTAAAATCAGCCGCATCCTCTTCACAAACCAGTAAAATATCTTCATCATAACGTTTATTTAGCGACTCACTCTGCTTGGTCTGTGCCGCATTATTATACTGTGCGAGTGTACGACCGGTGGTGAGGTGGTAACCCTCAAGTGCATCCTCTAAAATCTCATGAATCATACCGCGTTCTTGGTACTGATGGTAGTGGAATTCTCCTAAACCATCGGGTGTTCTAAAATCAAGCAGGTGTAGAATTGGCGTATCTTCATTGTAAACCGGCCACTGCAATCCGCGTTTACGGTGACGCTCTAACCTGAGATATGATGCGCCACTGTAACGTTGGTGTGCCGTTTGACGCACCTCATCCCACACTTCAGAACTATTTTGATAGTTATAACTGCCGCCAAGTTTGTTGTCTAGCATCTGAATCACTTCCCAATCATCCGGCAAATCACTTTGAACCAGCGGTTGCGAAAGGTGTAGCCGACGCATTGCATTGACATAAACACCCGTCTTCTCATACGCCGATTTTACCCCAATGACAATATCGGCACGCTGCGCGATATCAGTCATAAAAAGCTCTTGTACAACAATAAGTTCAAGCTGATCCATTGCATCATTAATTTTATTAATGTTAGGATGAATATGCATAATATCTTCACCCATATTGTGCAGTGATTTAATACTGCCGCCAAGCATTGCATCAACAAGTTCTGGTGTCATTAATCCTATCTCTTTAGGCACTTGATAATCCGGGTCATAATAAGGAAGACAACCCATATCACATGCTCCTTGAACATTGTTTTGACCACGAAGCGGCATTAATCCGGTACCTGTTTTTCCAATATTGCCCGTTAAAAGCGATAAGTGTGTAATTGCCATAACAGCGTACGAGCCATCAAGATGTTCGGTGATGCCAAGTCCCCAAAAAATCATGGAGTTTTTCACCGCATATTCACGTGCAATATTTGGAATGAGTTTAGCTAAATGCTCATAGCCCGGCATCTTTTTAAAATAATCAGGGTTTGCATAAGAATCATTCATTATTTTGTCTTTATACTCTTCAAACCATTTCGTACGGGTTGCGATAAACTCTCTGTTGTAAAGCTCCTCTTCAATAATGACATACGCCATCATATTTAAAATTAAAAGATTTGCTTCATGCGGAACAATCGCTTTGTGTTTGGCATACTTCATTAGCTTAATGTCACGTACATCAATGACCGCCAAATGGTTATGCTGACGCGCCGCTTCAATCATACGGTTAGCTACAATCGGGTGAGCTTCGGTGGTGTTAGAGCCCATCACAATGATGAATTTTGTCTCATAAATATCGTTGTAAGGATTGGTTGCAGCACCTTCACCAATGGTAGTACGCATCCCTTTAAGACTTGGGCTATGACAGACGCGCGCGCAGTTATCAACATGTGGGGAGCCCAACGTATGACGGGTATATTTTTGAAACAGGTACGCACTCTCACATGAAGTTCGCGCCCCGCCAATAGAGCAGAGACTATGACGTCCATATTTCTCTTTAATCTCTTGCATCTTCATGCTCGCAGCAGTTGTGGCACTCTCAACATCACACTCATACCATGCATTGTCGTAGTCACGCAGTGAGGGGGCAACAACATCTTTAATATGCGGATTTTTCTCTAAAAAACTTTTTTTAATCCGAGGGATTCGAATGCGCTCATCAGACGCAACAAAATCGTACCCGTACTTCCCTTTAATGCAAAGCTTCCCTTGTGAAACATAGCCATCCGGTGATGCAAAAATCTTCTGAATTTTGTTATCTTTAACTTGAGCAACAATATCACACCCTACGCCACAGTATGTACATACACTTTCAATCTCTTTTACATTTGCATTCATCTTAATACCCGTTTTTAAAATTAACTGAGTTTACACTCTTATCTCTTAAAAATTGCAAAGTCATCTCTCTTAATACATGTCAAGCTAACTTTAATATTAAATCTGACAAAATATTTAAAAATAAATTCTGTGGTGTTTTATGTTATTAATTACAGCCCGTACTGCAACCTCAAAACTTAAAATTAGAAAAGTGATGAGTCGCCTGTTTCAATCGTTTGTTTACTCCGTTATTGGTGAAAAAGAGCATGCCGGGCACCAACACTCAAGCGGTAAAATCTTTAAGTCTACCGCTTTTCGTATTCGCTACTTTGATAACCATTTTGAAATTGAGTTTACTGCACTTAACAAAGAATACGAAAAACAACTTGCTATGGCAATTTTACAAGAAGGGCTTAAACTCGGTGCGGTACATTTTGCCGACACCACAGTCAGCATTATTGACCGCTCAACCGATAAAAATATTTTACATGTAAAAGGCTACGTCTGCGCTGCTATTAAAAACCTTGCAACAAATCGAAAAGTCTATCTACAGCCTGGAGACGAAAAACATAACACCATTATCACCAATCACTCGTTACAAAAGTTTGAGACACTTTTTGGCAAATCCTATGAAGGGGAGTTGGATATTAAAGTGCTTTGGCAAGCGTCTCGATTTAAGCGGTTTTATTATGAAAACGGGGCTGTTGATGTTTGGTTAGCTGAGTATGAGATTAGTGCTGAGAGTGAGATGTTGAATTTATTGTTGGATACGAGTCTAGGGGCTGAAAGTATGAAGGGACTTGGGTTTTTGGAGGTGCTTAATGATGTGTTGACTCTCTAATAACTATTATCGTGTTTCAAACTCTATAAGAGTAGATGAGTCAACAGTCTAATTATACAATAAAATAATTATAGGTAAACTAATTACTATTATCGTTAATATTGACAATTTATTGAATTTGGTGTATAGTTCTTAAAATACAAAACTAGAATAAGGTGAAGACTATGGAAAAGTTTGATAAATGGAATGATGTCAAAAAGAAACTTCACACTAATAATATATACCGAGGCTTCAAAGAACGTGAAATCTTTTATGCACATATTGGTGAAAATGTTGGTTTTGAACAAAATGGAAAAGGAGAAAAATTTATGCGACCCGTACTGATCTTAAAAAAGTTTAATCGTTTCGTTTTCTCAGGTATTCCACTTTCAACAACATTAAAACGAGGAAAGTATTATTTTGAATTCAAGTTTTCAGGTGAAAAAACCAGTGTAGCAGTAGTGTCACAAATAAAGTTATTTGACACAAGAAGACTCTTAAATAAAATTGGAGTAATTAAAAACGAAGATTTTTTGAGTTTAAAACAACGAATTAAAGAAGTTTACACATTATAGTTACCCTCCACAAAAGCGGAGGTGGTCCCGAAGGAATTTGTAATGTATTATAGCATAATTTCAACCATTCTTAAAAAAGGATCTAAAAAATGGCAGATATAGTTAAAACTTTTTACAACTACGGTAAATATTTTGAAGATGATCTCTTGAAAAGTTTTAATCAAATCAATACAAAAAAAATAGATCAAATTTTACATATTGATTTAGTTGACTATGACAATAATCTTGTAGACCTCGATAAATTAAAAGATAGGCTTGTGTTATACATCACCTCATCTGCTGGAGGTAATCTTTTCCCTTTTATATTTTTAAGTGAAAAAGTTTTTGATATTGAAGCTAACGGCAAAATCAAAAAGGGTGGTATCTGTAAATCTTTTGAAAATATGAAAAAGTATTTAGATAAAGAGTGCCAAAAAGAGCTTGATAGCATCTATTCTACTATTGATTTTGAAAAACTAAAAGAAATTGTTGCACAAGTTGAGGCAGATAAAGCCAATCTAAAAGATAGCTATTATCTTGTGCTTTCATACAATCAGCAATTTTTCAATGAAAAGTATCCCTCAATTTTTCAAAAAATGGTAGAAACCAAAGGTAGTGATATTAGCCTTAATGGACACTGTTTTATTGATAAAAATGCTAGTAAAATTGGGTTTGATGTAGGACTAAATTTTTGTA
>VAPK011007448.1_pt1 | contig 15071 bp, 17 predicted proteins | sample 3395031 | NCBI WGS metagenome assembly VAPK01 (sample SAMN08290443, study PRJNA428436) | hydrothermal vent metagenome | isolation source: Deep-sea hydrothermal vent chimney 1 | place: Pacific Ocean: Juan De Fuca Ridge
ACCGGATCAAGCGGAATCCACATGCTAACTGTTTGTTCACCTTCAACAAAATAATATGGTCCGTCCTGATGCCACGGTGTTTCCTTTGGCGTACCGGGTTCTTTCACCAACACATGGTCATGGAATATCTGTGCCGTATTAGAGCCCATTGATTTAGCAGCAATTTTCGCAGCCGGGCTTTCACGAATGACCTGTTCAAATTCTGGTATCCGCTGCCAGTTGCAGTAATCATCGAAAAACCGGCCCTCTTCCACGGCATTTTCGCTGCCATAGGGGCCGGGTGCGGCCATGTTTCGCTCAACCCCTGCGGCCATGATTTCTACCCAATCCGCAAACACGCCACGCAGAACAACCGCACCGTCCTGTTGAAAAGACTGGATTTCTTCCGATGTGATCATCGCGCCCTCCAGGCATCCAGAATATAGCGACTGGTCATCAGATCCAGATGCGCCCCACCGCCATTTTTGAACAGTGTAATCTCATCATCCGAGTTACGCTGAAACGTCCCCGACGAAATATCGTAAAAATCCGCCAATATTGCATCTCGCGTTATCACCCCGGTTTCCAGGGGTGTTTTCAGCTCACCTATGTGGTCCAGAGTTGTCTCCCGGCTATCCACAAATATCCGAGAGCGGGTCAGAGCGAGATCATCCACTTCCCGCATATCAGGGCGGTAGGCGCCAATCAGATCAATATGTTGGCCGGGTTGCAGCCATTCCCCTTTGATCAGCGGCTCGGTTGCCATTGTCGCACTGGTCACAATATTTGCGCTAAGTACACCGGCTTCTAAATCAGTGATCACTTGAATACCGGAATTCGTATCAGACAACGCCTGCGCCGATGTCTTTGTCCGGCTCCAAACTGCGATCTCGGCTGTGGGAAACAACGCCCGATACGCCTGTACCAAAGTATGCGCCACAGTTCCGGCACCTACGATCAGAATGTTCTTTGTATCTTTGCGCGCCAGCTTGCTTGCCGCTAACAGGCTGTCACCAGCCGTTTTCCATTTGGTCACCAAATGGAAATCCACCACAGCCTCTAATGATCCATCAACGTCGGAATAAAGGCTAACACCACCGTTCACCGTTGGCTTCCCGACCGCTGCGTTCCCCGGAAATATCGTCGCAGATTTCACCGCTATCCCCAGCCCGTCAACCCAGGCCGAGCGCGACAATAACGTATCATCGCCCCGGTAAAGCAATGTGTCTGCAATATCTCCGCGCGCCAGTTTATGCCCCGCATCCAACGCGGCCATCAGGCCCTGCCAGCTTAGTAGTGGTTCACACTCGCTGAAGGGAATTATCTCAATCGTCACGCGCTTGCCTCAGCTTTGCTTAGCAACCCTTCGGCAACCAGCCGGTCTGCAAATCCCTTTGGTTCGGTAAACAAATGTGCCTGCCAGCCGCGCTCTAACGCCGCCTCAACATTGTTAAGCCGGTCATCGGCGAACAGCAGCTGCCCGGGCGCGACACCGCTTTCATTTTCCAGCCGTTCATAAATTACCGGATCAGGCTTTATCACACCCATATGCCCCGAGATGTAAGAGCGATCAAACTCTACCAATACCGGGTAAACCGACTTTGCGATTTCAAAGCTGGCGATCCCGAAATTGCTAAGCGCAAATACCGGCATCCCTTTGGCCCGCAGAGCGCGCAACAGCATTGCAGAATGCTCAATCGCGGGCTGCGCCATTTCGATCCAGCGATCATGCCAAAGTCGAATTTCATCCTGCCATTCCGGATGCTCATCCGCCTTGGCATAGACTGCTTCCTTGAAATCATCCCCCAGATCAACACGTTCGTTCATCCCGTCCAGATCGACCTCAGCGAACAATTTGCGGCGTTGGCCTTCACCAATAACACCGTCGTAAAACCCTTCCGGGTCCCATCCGATCAACACATTTCCGATGTCAAAAACGACTGCTTTTATACTTGGCATTTGAATCCCTTACCCTGCACTACCCCGTGACTATAACTCTCTTGCAGCAAGTGAAAATCAGATATTGCACTTTCAGCGATTATTGGTTGGTCCACGTTTCAGGCTGCCCTCGGGCGACATGGCTTCGCGCCAGAACATGTACATTCCGCCAAGTACAATCAAGCCAGTCCCCAGCCACGACACCGCGTCGGGCCATTCACCAAAGACCACGACGCCCCAGAATATCGCCAGCGGTAATGCCACGTATTCGAACGGTGCGGCCAACCCGGCTTCGCACAAACGGTATGCCTGGCTGATCAGATACCCTCCGGCGGTACTGCACGCCCCCAGCAACAGAAACACAGGGTAATCGCCTGGGTCGGGCCAGACCCAGCCACGCAACAGGAATTCCATCGAGGGATGGCCTTGTCCGGCAAACTGGCCGTCACCCACCGCCAACCCGATGCCCGAACTTACGAATATGAAAACCAATTGGATATAAAAAGTCATCGTTGCCGGGCTTTCCGTGGCCCCGATACGCCGGGTCATTATGTGCAACAAAGCGTAGCCAAGGGCGGCGGCAATCGGCAGCCAGGACGCGGCCTGAAAAGCAGAAGTGCCGGGGCGCATAACGATAATGACACCAAGCAACCCAACCCCAACAGCGATCCAGCGACGCGGACCGACGTGTTCGCCAAGGATAAGAACCGACAACACGGTTACAAAAAGCGGGCTGATAAAAAAGATGGCCGCAACTTCGGCCAGCGGCATTGCTGCCAGTGCCATGAAGAAAAAGAAATTAGCAGAAACAACAAATAATCCGCGCAGAATATGGCTGCCCAGACGGTGCGTCTTGAACAAGGTCATCCCACCCTGCATCGGAAATATTATGGCCAACAGCAATGTCATTCCGATAATTGAGCGGATCAGAACCACCTGATGTAACGCGTAATCGCCGCTTAAAAATTTAATGCCTACGTCGTTCAGGGAAAAGCAAAACGCCGCCGCCACGGCGGATAACACGCCGATCACATTCGCCCGATTGTCAGAAATGGATATCATTAGACCAGTAAAATAATTTCATCCAAGTTGAACGAATTAGCGAACTTCGGTCTGTTGTAATAGCGACATTTGCCGAAGTAATCACTGTCGTTTTGCGGCCTGTACCGCCCTTTCCAAGCCGCCCAGAAACCGGGAACGGTCTGCCTTGGAAAATGGCCGCCCGCCGCCCTGGCGAAACGGGTCAGCGGCGCGAAGGTCGGTCATCAGATCACGCGTTGCCAATACGTTGCCGATGTTGGCGGATGTCAGCGCCTCGCCGTTGTGTTTCAAAACCTGCGCGCCTGCTTCGACGCATTTTGCGGCCAGCGGGATGTCACTAGTCACCACGACGTCACCCGCTGCGGCGCGGTCCGCGATCCACATATCAGCAACATCAGGGCCGTCGGCGACAAACACCATTTCGACCAATGGATTTTGTGACGGCCTTAGCCCGCCATTTGAGACAAAGAAAACTTTGATCCCATGACGGGTGGCGACACGTTCGGCCTCGGGTTTGACCGGGCAGGCATCTGCATCAACGTAGATCAAGCGTACAGTGCCTCGGCGTGGAAATTTATGTGGTCTTCCATAAAGGTTGAGACAAAGAAATAGCTGTGGTCATAGCCGGGCTGCATCCGAAAAGTCGCCTGTTGCCGACGTGTGGCAATTGCATTTGCCAGCGTTTCGGGACACAGCAGATCAATGAACTGATCTTCGGTACCGGTGTCGATCAGCATCGGCCCGTCAAAACCTATGTCGTGCATCAGCATTGACGCATCATGGGCGACCCATTTGCTTTCGTCGGCACCCAGATACGCCGTTAGCTGTTTGCGCCCCCAATCGGACGCCGAAGGGTTACAGATCGGCGAAAATGCCGAAACAGAACGGTAGCGACCCGGTAGATTCATCGCCAGCGTCAGCGCCCCATGCCCGCCCATGGAATGGCCGGTGATGGATTGGCGGTCGGCGTCAACTGCGAAATCATTGAACAACAGATCTGGCAAGTCCTTGGTCAGATAGTCGTACATCTGAAAATGCGGTGCCCAAGGTTTTTGTGTCGCGTTTACGTAAAACCCGGCCCCCTGACCAAGATCATAGGCCTCATCATTTGCCACGCCTTCGCCGCGCGGCGAGGTATCGGGAAACACCAGCGCAATCCCTTGCTCAGCCGCCCAAACCTGCGCCCCGGCCTTACCCATCGCGTTTTCGTGGGTGCAGGTCAGGCCCGACAGGTACCACAATAATGGTACCGGCCCATCCTGCGCCTCTTCCGGCAAAAACAAACCAAAGGTCATATCAGTACCGGTCGCTTTGGAAGCATGGGTATAGACACCCTGCACACCACCAAAGCACCTATTTTCAGATAAGGTTTCCATGTGTGTTCCTTTTAACTGTCGTTTGCCCGGCGTTCAGATTGTCACAATCCCATGCGAACGGAAACCCATGCAATAACCATTGAGACGGTGATTATGGATAGTGTGGTTGAGACAAGGATTGCTGCCGACACCCGTTGCGGCGCGACCTGGTAATGCTGTGCCAGAATGTACACATTACCTGCGACAGGAAGCGACGCAGCGGCAATCATAACGCCGCCCGAGAACGGCTCAATCTTGAAAACCACGATGGCGGAAAACGCGACGGCGGCAGGGTGCAAGACCAGTTTGCAAAACGATATCCAACTAGCGACCGACAACCGCTCTGCCGATTTTGCGGCCAGTGACGCGCCAATTGCGAAAAGTGCGCCGGGCGTTGCTGCAGCCCCTAAAGTGCTTAAGAATTCATCCACCGGCACCGGTATCCCCCACCCGGTTGCCGACCATAACAGACCGAGGCTAATCGACACGATCATCGGGTTGGCAAGCAGCCCCAAGCCTATCGTTTTCAGAACCGCCAGACGCATCCGGCCTTCGCGTGATATGGTAATCAGGATGACGATCAGACTGCTAAACACGATCAAATCAACAGTGAGCACCGTCATCACCGGGCCGACCGCCTGTTCACCCAAAAGCAGCGCCAACATTGGGATACCAAGAAAACCGACATTGCCAATGACGGCGCTTTGCGCTTCTACCGCTGCCTCAGCCATGCCCCGCGAACGATATAGCGCGACAGCCGTTGCCAACAGGTAAACAACGGTACTTGCGCACAGGTAGGCGACGATAAAATCCCACTGGAAAAGTTCGCCGATAGACAAATTGGCAGCAAAGCGAAACAGCATTGCGGACAATGCAAAATAGAATACAAATTTCGTTAAATACGCGGTGGCTTCTTCAGAAAAAAACCGCGTTCGACCGGCACCGTAGCCTAGGCCGATCAGCGCAAAAAAAGGTAGCGTTTTCTGAAAGATGTCCCACATGAAAACGCAATTAGCACACTGATCTATGGGGTACTAGCCGCCGCCGATAAGGACCCCAGCAGCGAACACCAGCGCACCCCCCAATACCACCTGAAACGTCGCCCGCATAAACGGCGTATCCAGAAACTTGTTCTGAATCCAGACGATCGCCCACAGCTCAATAAACACCACAATAATAGCTATCGTTGTGGCGGTCCAGAAATCTGCAATCAGATAGGGTAACGCGTGACCCAGGCCACCAATTGTCGTCATGATCCCCGAAGCAAAACCGCGCTTCACCGGCGAGCCGCGGCCCGACAGTTCACCGTCATCCGACGCGGCTTCCGTAAATCCCATGGAAATTCCGGCACCTACTGATGCTGCTAGTCCAACCAGAAAGGTCGTATGAGTATCCCCCGTGGCGAATGCGACGGCAAATATTGGTGCCAATGTTGAAACGGAGCCATCCATCAACCCGGCAAGGCCCGGCTGAACCCATGTCAGAATGAACTGGCGCTTGGCAATCCGGTCTTCCGTTTCGCGCGCATCCTCTGTCAGATGCGTCTGTTCAAGCTGGCCAGCCTTTGTTGAATGCCCCGCCTCAGCCACTGCAAGATCACCCAATAGTTTTCGAGTATCTGCATCCGGCGTTTGCTCAGCTGCTTTCAGATAAAACCGTTCAGCGTCTCGCTCCATCGCCTCGGCCTCAGCACGCATACGTTCCAGGCCCAGGTTTTCCACTAGCCAAATCGGGCGGCGGGCATAATAGCCTGATACATGTTCACGCCTGATCAGCGGGATAACATCACCGAACCGTTTTTTGTGCAGGTCAATCAGACTTTGACGGTGGCCGTCTTCTTCTGCAGCCATTTCATCAAACACTTTGGCAGAATCTGGAAATTCAGCGCGCAGGTTTTCTGCATACTGGCGGTAAATCCGTGCATCGTCTTCTTCGGACGAAATCGCGAGCGCCAGAATTTCCTGCTCACTTAGATCCGAAAAACGTTTGCGGCTGGTGACACCGGGGATCATGGCTTGCTCCAAATTAGAATGATTCTAAACTAATGTTTAACAACAAATCTGCAAGCCCATATTGCTCTATGTCAAAGACTTGGCTGCCTTGCGGCGATTAACTTGTATAAAGTGAACTGTTCGGTTTAATATCGCGCTTCTCGACAAAGGCCACTAATGAATATCGCCACCAATGAAATCAAGAAAGGCCGTAAATTTGAGCAGGTGCTGAATGGCGCCCGCCAAGTCTTTATGGCCGACGGTTTCGAAGGTGCAAGTGTCGATAAAATCGCAAAAGTTGCCGGTGTGTCCAAAGCTACATTGTACAGCTATTTCCCCGATAAGCGCATGTTGTTCACCGAAGTCGCTCGGACAGAATGCCAGCGTCAGGCGGATCAGGCAGTCGCTGAAATCGACGTCAGTGCGACACCTGCAGTAGTTTTGCGCGACGCTGGCGAACACATGATCGGCTTCGTTCTATCAGAATTCGGCCAGCGGGTTTACCGGATTTGCGTCGGTGAGGCTGATCGCTTCCCCGAACTGGCCCGCGAATTCTACGATTCCGGTCCGCGCGTAGCCAAGGACGTTCTGGCAACATATCTGGAACTTGCCAAACAACGTGGCGAGCTGGACATCGACGACATTGATCTGGCCGCCTGCCAGTTTTCCGAGCTCTGTAAATCCGACATTTTCAACAAGCGGGTCTTTGGTGTTCAGGACAGTTTCACCAAAGACGAAATCGCTCGGATCATTGATGGCGCGGTAGAAATGTTTCTGGCCCGGTATGAGGTGGAAGGCTAGGTTTTCCGCACCGCCTGCAGGACATTTCCCTCACGTTTGATCGAAAATTGGTCTAGACTCAAAATAAGATCACTCAGTTTTTTCTTCCCATATGTGCGGCAATCAAAATCTGGGTACAGTGCTGTGATCGCCTGCCCAAGTTGACCTAAATGGTAGACCTGACCATCTGGGTCTAGTCTGTCCATCGCAGCAATAATCAATGGCACAGCTTTAGAAATTGGCTTCTTTACGCTTTCTTCCTTGGGTTGATCACCGGTAGTTACAACGACTTCTGTATCACCTAGATCGCCAACAATATTTTCGATAAATATTACTCGATTACACACGTTTCGCAGACTTTCCGGCATCTTGGCTTCCCCAATACCGACAACTTCTAATCCATCTTCACGTATTCGGGCAGCGAGGCGCGTGAAATCACTATCTGAGGATACCAATACAATTCCGTCAAATTTTCCACTATGAAGGATATCCATTGCGTCAATGACCAGACCAATATCTGTAGCGTTTTTTCCTTTAGTGTTTGCCGTTTCTTGATGGGCTGTAAGCCCGAATTCCAGTATTTTCTTCGCCCAATTTTTCAAATCTGGTCTGGACCAGTCCCCATATACTCGACGCAATGCCGGATTTGAAAACGTATCAATTTCTTTCAAAATTGGTTCGGCATATTTTGCACTAATATTGTCGCCATCAATCAACACAGCGAACAGGGGCCGCATTTCAATTTGCATAAAATCTACCTCTTACGTGGCCATCTAATGGGAACAGTATCGGGCTTAGCTCCCCAACTCATCCATCGACGAAATAACCGACCCGAGCAGCCCGTATTTCAGCGCCTCATCGGTGGTTAGCCAGAAATCCCGCACCGTGTCCTTGCGGATGCGTTCAGGCGTTTGGCCCGTGGCCTCGGCGAACAGGTTGTCAAATCGCTCACGCATCCGCATAATCTGGTCCGCCTGGATCTGCATGTCGGACGCCGTGCCACCTATTCCACCACTTGGCTGATGCAACAAAAAACGGGTGTTGGGCAGGCAATAGCGGTTCTTTTTGTCTGCACCGATGAATATCAGCGCCCCCGCACTTGCCACCCAACCACTGCCGATGGTGCGTACTGTGGGGCGAATGAAACGGATCATGTCATGCACCATATCGCCGGATTCCACATGACCGCCGGGTGAGCTGATATACATGTTGATCGGATCATCACTGTCTTCGGCCAACGCCAGCAGATGGGTCACGGTTTTCTGCGCCAGTTTATCGTCGATTGTACCGGCAACAATTACATTGCGGCTTTTGAAGAACAGCGCCTCAATTGGTGTGTTTCTGGCTTTGTCGGCATCGCTATCATCGTCGTTCAACAAGTTAATCACCATTTTCTCGCTCCCTTAATAAACCACTACTGCGCGGATTGATTTGCCTTCGTGCATCAAATCAAAACCCTTATTGATATCGTCCAGACTAAGAGTGTGGGTAATCATCGGGTCAATTTCAATCTTTCCGTCCATGTACCAGTCAACGATCTTTGGAACGTCTGTTCGGCCACTTGCCCCGCCAAAAGCTGTCCCGCGCCAGACCCGGCCGGTAACCAGCTGGAAAGGGCGCGTTGAAATCTCGGCCCCGGCCGCAGCCACACCAATGATGATGCTTTCACCCCAACCTTTGTGGGCCGATTCAAGGGCTGTGCGCATAACATCTGTGTTGCCCGTCGCGTCAAAAGTATAATCTGCACCACCGCCGGTTAATTCAACCAGATGGCCGACCAGATCCCCTTTTACCTCTGCTGGGTTCACAAAATCGGTCATGCCGAAATGCTTGGCCATTTCAACCTTTCCAGGATTAAGATCAACGCCGACAATTTGATCAGCGCCAGCCAGCCGTAGGCCTTGAATAACATTCAGACCAATACCACCCAGACCAAACACGATCGAAGTGGAACCGATTTCAACCTTGGCCGTGTTGATCACCGCACCTATACCGGTGGTGACACCGCAACCAATGTAGCAAATCTTATCAAATGGCGCGTCTTTTCGCACCTTGGCCAGAGCAATTTCCGGTACAACCGTGTGGTTAGCGAAGGTGGAACAGCCCATATAATGGTGGATCGGCGTGCCATCCAGCATAGAAAACCGGGTACTACCATCGGGCAACAGCCCGGCACCCTGGGTTTCACGGATCGACTGGCAAAGATTGGTTTTCGGGTTCAGGCAATAATCGCATTCCCGGCATTCCGGCGTGTAAAGCGGAATCACATGGTCGCCCACTTCCAAGCTGGTGACACCTTCACCTATTTCCAGCACGACGCCGGCACCCTCATGTCCCAAAATAGCCGGGAAAATACCCTCGGGGTCGTCGCCAGAACGGGTGAATTCGTCGGTATGGCACAGCCCGGTGGCCTTGATTTCAACCAAAACCTCTCCGGCGCGAGGGCCTTCTAGATTTACTTCCATAACCTCCAGCGGCTTGCCTGCCTCTAGTGCTACTGCTGCCCTGGTACGCATTACTCATCTCCCGGCTAATCTTTGGGACACCTTAGAGAAAGCCCTGCCCAATTCAACACGCAAGCTATGCCAAACAAAGAAAAACCCCCGAGTTTTCACTCGGGGGTTTGAAGTTCCCCAAACACTGCGGACTGGGTGGGGGCAATAAACCGCAGCAGCTGGGCAAGCGATATTCGCTATATGCAACTATTGGATGAAAATACTGGCGCCAAGAAGGATGGCTTGGGGAGAGCACCGGGTAATTTTGTGGCTATTTAGAGGCAGGCTTGATTTTGGGGATCGAAACCGTCAGTCTTTCCCTATGAACGTGCAAAACCCTACACCATTCCCCAAAACACCAAGAATCCCTGATAAAATCGCGTTTGATCGCCTGGAAATTGGGATGATCATGAACGTCTACGGCCGCATGGTAGCTGCCGGTGAATGGCGCGATTATGGGATGTCATTTCTGAAAGATGTCGCCGTGTTTGCAATTTTCAAGCGCACATCGGAAAACCCGATTTACCGGATCGAAAAACGTCCGAAATTGCGCCAAAAGCAAGGGATGTATGCAGTCATTTCGATTGATGGTCAGGTATTGAAACGCGGGCACGATCTGAAAGCTGTGTTGCGAGTGTTAGAGCGGAAACTGATCCGATCAGTAACTTAGGGCCGTTTTCGCGCACTAACCGAACCTTCGTCTTGGTCGGCTATTCGACGAATTGCATCATCAATACCCTCATACGCCACAGCCATATCATTCGCGTTGGCGTGGATTAAGGTTTCACTGTCCACAACCATCGCTACATGGCCCTTCCAGAACAACAAATCACCGCGTTTAGCAGGTTCGTTATGGCCAAGGTTCTGACCAACCTGACGTTCCTGCTGATTACTGTCAGCGGGACAGTCCTGACCACAGGCAATTAATGCCGCCTGAACCAAGCCAGAACAATCGATCCCGTTGCAGCTGTTCCCGCCCCAGAGGTACGGCGTTCCCAAGAACAGCTCTGCCACGGCGATGGGATCAGTCATTGGCGGGTCTACCGGGCGAATATGTATTGAAGGAATAAACGCGCCATCGCTGGTTTCGCCGAACCGGTCTTGCATTTCTACAATGCGAACTCGGCTGCCAAAGCTCAGGGCGGCGAGTTCCGGTGACTTAAAATCCGGCGCTGAATACAGATGCGTAGACCGTACTGAAACTATGTGAGTAATTTCAACAAGCTCACGCAGGCTGGCCGAGGTCAGGTAACCCTCATAGCCGTCTTTCTCGGAATGCCCAAAAGCGATCTCACCGTCGTCTTCCAGCACAATAAACGCTTCGCCTAACAGCAATTCACGTTCGCGCGTTTCGCCATAAGAGGTGCGCCACAGCGGAACGACCGACCGAGCAATCTGGCGTCGGTCATTCATATGGATAACAGTTCTGGCAACGCATCTAATATCGCGCGTGTCCCCTGTCCCATTCCGCCCTTGGGCCGGGCCGGAGCGGAGTTTGGTTGCCAGCCATAGATGTCAAAGTGCATGTATCGCGGTGTCTCTGTCACGAACCGGCGCAGGAAGAGGGCCGCCGTGATCATTCCGGCCATGCCACCCTTTGGGGCATTGTCCAGATCGGCGATCCCCGGTTCAATCATGCTTTCATAAGGATCCCAAAACGGCATCTGCCAAACCGGGTCACGCACTTGTTTGGCAGCATTTTCTATTGCTTGGGCATCCTGCTTCTGGGTGGCAAAAAACGGCGCAAGGTCGGGACCTACGGCGACACGCGCCGCACCGGTCAGGGTTGCCATCGACAGGATCAGGTCCGGTGCGTCTTCGTCCGCCAGTGCAAGCGCATCCGCCAGAACCAGCCGCCCTTCAGCGTCGGTATTGTTAATCTCGACTGTCAGTCCCTTGCGGGATGTCAGAATATCTTGCGGGCGATATGCGTCGCCACTGATCGAGTTTTCAACCGCCGGGATAAGCACGCGAAGCTGTAGCGGCAGCTTTAGAGCCATGATCATTTGCGCCAACCCAAGAACCGCTGCTGCACCACCCATATCCTTTTTCATCAGCCCCATTGAGGCACCGGGTTTTATGTTAAGCCCGCCTGAATCAAAGCAGACACCTTTGCCGACCAGCGTCAGCTTTGGGCCGGTCTTCCCCCATTTCATTTCCAGCAGTCTTGGTTCCCGTGGCGAAGCCCGGCCGACCGCGTGGATCATCGGAAATCCTTTACCCAGCAATGCGTTACCGGTCACGACAGAAAACTTTGCACTATGATATTCTGCAACGCTACGTGCGGCTGCTTCCAACTCAACCGGACCCATATCTGACGCGGGCGTGTTGATAAGCTCGCGCGTCAAGGCTTCACCTGCTGCGATTATCTCCAGTCGACCAGCGTCCACCCCGGATGGGGCAATCAGCTGGGCTTTGGGCGGATTTGACGTTGCGTATCGGTCGAACCTGTACCCCGCCAACAGCCAACCCAGCGCAGCTTCTTGCAGGTCGTTATCGCTAAACGATCCCTGAAGATCATAAACCCCGGCGGGCAGTTTTGACCGGGCGGCCCCCAGCAAAAACCGTTTGCGGCGGCGCGTCGTTTCATCTCCCATCCCAAGGGCTGCATATGCAACGCCTCCCTTGGCGTCTGGGAAAACCAGAACCTGGCCAGCAGTAGCCAAAAAACCAGTCGATTTTGCCCAAACCTCATCAGAGCTATCCAAACTGTCTAGCCAACTAGAAAACAAGGCTTTTTCAACGGTATATAACGGTATCGCGGGTGATTTAGACTTGGAAAACGTAAGGGGCATAGGGTTGCTCTGTTAACTGCGGACCCGCGCAGCCTACCGCCGTTTCGCCCGCCCGCAAGGGATTACATAGAGAGATCCTGTAAATCCCACCCTTTCATCAATGACACCTCACCAATTCGCGTTAACCGCGCGGCCGTTGCAGCAAGGGCCGCCCCATCGTCTGTGCCGGCCAAGCGAACCACGACCGCTGCGACATTGCTGAACGATGGCATCCCCACATGTGCGGCCACTTCCACAATTTTTCGCGCCGCAGACTGTGCTTCTTGAAACTTACCCCGTTCTAACTCTTTGTGAACTCGCGCCAATTGCACCGCCAGCTCTTCCATGGTTCGAGAGATCAGTTCATCCGCCCCGCGTGATCCGAGGCGCGCAACAATCTCCGTCAACCGGTTGTGATCCAGTTGAATCTGTTCTGTTGGCCTTAGTGTTACGATCATTCAGCTCACCCCATTTTTGCCCCACAAAATGGACATTGCCCGGTTGGCGCAAACAAAAGGTTGAGGCAGGTCAGAGAAATAGCTCGAATTGCCCTTAAAAGCTGCCTAAACAGGTGAAACCATTAGGAATGACAAAACCCATGACCCATGTAAAACCACTGCCAACATACCTTATACAGCGTTACCATGGCTGGAAGGCTACTACATATGCCGAAAATAAGGCCTGGTATCGTCGCCTGGCAGAAGACGGCCAGCATCCGCGCGCTATGGTTATTTCGTGCTGCGACAGCAGGGTGCATGTCACGTCGATCTTTGGCGCGGATCAGGGCGAGTTTTTCATCCACAGAAATATCGCCAATCTGGTACCACCATATTCGCCCGACGGTGACCACCACGGCACGTCAGCCGCTGTAGAATACGCGGTGACAACCCTTAAAGTCGCCCACCTGATTGTGCTGGGGCACTCCAATTGTGGTGGGGTAAATGGCTGCTTTGATATGTGCAGCGGTCACGCCCCTGCATTGGAAGAAAAGACAAGTTTTGTTGGGCGTTGGATGGATATTCTGCGCCCCGGATTTGAACGGGTTTCGGGTATTGAAGACGAAAACGAAAGACTCCGAGCGCTCGAGCATCAGGCGGTGCTGGTGTCGCTGGAAAACCTGCAAACCTTCCCGTTTGTGCGCCAGGCTATTGAAGACGAAACCATGACGCTCCACGGGCTGTGGACCGACATTGGTGAGGGAGGTTTGGAACAGTTTGACCCTACCAGTGGCGAGTTTGTCGTGCTTTGAAAATGCTACGCTCGGTTGGGGGGACATCTGAATCGTAGATTTAACGTTGGAAACCAAGCGTGTATTGAGCTCTGCAATTCGCTTGCTTCACCTATAGCGGGATTAACAGGGTATCTTGCAAATTTGCCCGTAAAAATTACAATTTTATTACAAAAAGGGATTGCCTATCCCAAAATCTGACTGGGCAGCCTATTATGCCCCTATGTCAATTTTCCTTATCTTCTTGCTTCTTACCGTCGGTATATTTGGCTTTAGGCATTGGTCAAAATATGAGACGCGCACAAGGCTTCTTTCAACAAGGCTATTGGACCAACAGCGCGCCATCGTCGCGGAACACGTCCCTCTTACTCTAAAACTCCCGCCTGAATTACGCGGTGCGTTCGAAGGCAAGATCAATACCTTTCTTCACCAGATCGAATTTATTGGATGCGATGGATTAGAAGTCACCGAGGAGATGCGGCTTTCCATCGCTGCACAGGCCTGTTTTCTCGTCGTCAATAGTGATGCGTGGTACAAACATCTTCGCACAGTTCTCATATATCCCGGAGCCTTCAAATCAATAGAAAGATCCTATGACGGTTATGTTGTGACGGAACATAATACAGTGCGCTTGGGCGAAAGCTGGGCGCGTGGTCCCGTAGTCCTATCCTGGGCACATAGCGAACAAGGCGCAATTAACGAAAAAGACGGGCACAATGTCGTATTTCACGAATTCGCTCACCAAATCGACGGTTTATCCGGTCACACCGATGGAGCACCCGTCCTTAAAAAAGGCCAGAGTTTTGCTGATTGGGAGCGGGTTTTTATAAACGCCTACGAACGCCATAATCAAAACGTCGGAAAGGGGCGCAAAACTGTTCTTGACGCTTATGGTGCAGAAAATCACCAGGAGTTTTTTGCGGTATCGGTCGAGGTTTTCTTTGAAAAACCTGTGGCCCTCAAACGCGAAGAACCGGCTATTTACCAGCAGTTGTCAGAGCTGTTTGGGCTGGAACCTGCTACTTGGGATTAGACAATCTTGCAAAAAAATGACTACGAAAGACATAAGGCAGCCACTGGTTGATAATTCCCGCAGACTTACAGTTCGAAAAGAACCCTACCCCTTCTTCAGCACCCGGTTACACAACACCTCGGCAATCTGCACGGCGTTCAGTGCCGCCCCTTTTCGCAAGTTGTCAGATACCACCCAGATGTTCAGGCCATTTTCAACGGTTGAATCCTGACGGATACGGCTGACAAAAGTGGCAAAGTCGCCAACGCACTCTACTGGTGTCACATAGCCACCGTCTTCGCGTTTATCGACCACCAGAATACCCGGTGCGGTTCGCAGAATTTCACGGGCTTCGTCTTCATCAAGGAAATCTTCAAACTCAATATTCACCGCCTCTGAATGGCCGACAAATACTGGTACACGCACGCAAGTGGCCGTTACCTTGATCGAGGTATCGATGATCTTTTTGGTTTCGGCG
>VAPK010126450.1_pt1 | contig 15052 bp, 12 predicted proteins | sample 3395031 | NCBI WGS metagenome assembly VAPK01 (sample SAMN08290443, study PRJNA428436) | hydrothermal vent metagenome | isolation source: Deep-sea hydrothermal vent chimney 1 | place: Pacific Ocean: Juan De Fuca Ridge
ATTATGGAGGGGTGCTTAAGCCATTAATTTTTGTAACTGGACAAAGGCCTTTTGAAATGAAGACATCAAGTGAACCTTTTGTGAGTGTTTTAACGCCGGTCTACAATGGCGAAAAATTTATAAGTGAATGTATCGAGAGCGTCCTCTCATCAAAATACAATAATTTTGAATACATTATCATTAACAATTGCAGCACAGATAACACGCTCGAAATTGCGAATCATTATGCACAACAAGATTCAAGAATTCGAGTCTCTACCAATACCGATTTTCTTTGTTTGATCGGCAATCACAACGAAGCATTAAGGCAAATGTCACCCAATAGTAAGTATTGTAAACTTGTTCAAGCTGATGATACTGTTTTTCCGGAGTGCATTAGTGAAATGGTCAGCCTTTGTGAAACATACCCGTCTATCGGTGCTGTTGCTTCGTTGCGGTTACTTGGTGATTGGGTGCTGTGCTCAGGACTACCTTACCCATCCTGTTTTATAAATGGTAAAGAGATGGCACGATGGTCGCTGCTCAGTAACAAGTACGTCTACGGTTCACCCACTACCGTAATCTATCGATCTGACGTGATTCGAGAGCGACTTCCCGCTCCTATGAATGAAGAAAGCCAACATGCTGATGAAGAGTTATTTTACAGCATTCTACAACAAAATGACTTTGGTTTTCTTCATAAAGTCTTGTCACACTGTAAGCGTCATAAAGGACAAGCCACCTCTTTTTCCCGTAGCAACAATACAGAAATTCTTGGAAGACTACTCGTACTTGTGAAATATGGTCATATCTACCTTAGTGATGAAGAATACCAAGCCAGGCTGAAACAAGTGCTTAACAAATATTATAAGTCCCTTGGTATCAGTGTCCTGCAGCTAAGAGAGAAAAAATACTGGGCATATCACCAAAGCTGGATGACAAAATTAGAGTTACCTATTAGTAAATCCAGAGTTGTTTTTGCAACAATAAAAGTGATCATAACCGGCTTGTTTAATATGAAATCAACTCTGAGAAAAATTCGAAATTAACGGTATTGTAGATTCATGATATAGTCAGCAATGTTGTAAATATACCGTCGAATGAGCCAGATAAGCATCCCTTCTGAAATTAGAGGCATCTATTTAGCGAGCATGGGTTTCAGTTTGTTTGCTCTGGGTGATGCCATATTTAAATACCTTAGCCCTGATTATTCGATTTATTTACTACTGTTTTTTAATGCTGCTTTTGGCCTGAGTGCACTGATTTTAGCTTCTCCCTGGCTCGGAGGGCTGGTCGTCACGCTGCAAACGACACAATTAAAACTGCATTTGCTGCGCAGTGTTTTGATATTGGTTCAGATTTCATTGGTTGTTTATGGTCTCAGTCAGATGACTATGGCCAAAACCTACGCCATTGTTTTCACTGCGCCGTTCATCGCCACTTTGTTGGCGATTCCACTTTTAAACGATCGAGTTAGCAAAATGCAATGGCTGGCCATTGTCGCGGGCTTTGCAGGTGTGCTTGTTATTCTACGCCCCGGGTTTCTTCCCATGGACCTTGCCGTTCTGGGTGTGTTGATTTCGGCACTGTTTTTCTCATTTGTAAACCTAATTGCCCGATTTATGCGTAACACCGTCAATACGATGATGTCTTGGGCGTTTTATCCTAACCTGGTTGTTCTATTGGTGACGGGGTGTTGGCTTAATACCGATCTCGTTATGCCGACTACCGAGCATCTTGGGTTACTGCTTTTTCTTGGGGTGAGCTCGTCAATCGGAGCGATGCTTATCGCTAAAGCATTTATCTGTGCCTCGGTCGCAACGGCGTCATCTCTGCATTATATTCAAATGTTATGGGCTATTTTGTTAGGTTATTTTATTTTTCAAGACCGGGTTGACTTATGGACGATGGTTGGGTCTGTCGTTATTATTAGTAGCGGTATTTATTTACATCATCTGGCAAAACAAAAATAGTATCGATTGGTTTTTTTGCTTTACCCTGTCGTGGCATAAAAAATCAGGCTCAGGCGCTTTTAAAGTCGCGTGTAAGGCACGAACGGACTATATTTTTTGGATTGGTTTTGGTGACCTAGGTGGGTTTCAAAAAACAGGTGTATGGTGCCTTGTGTTTTGCGATTAAATAAGTCAAACAGTTCAGGCTCACAATTTATGCGACGATAGGGTAAGACCTCATATCCGGGCAGCGAAATATTTCAATATCCTTTATAATCTGCTTATTAAAAAATAATAGCCCTCTAAAAGACCCGTATAATAATGAATATTAACAGCTATCATTCTGATGATGGACAAATAATCCGGTTTTCCAGAAAGCAATCCTGTGCTTTTGCCAAAAGTGTTGCTCACGATTTCAATCCGATTCATGATGCGGATGCCAAGCGATTTTGCGTACCGGGTGACTTGCTCTTTGCCTTGGTCCTGACGAAATATGGGCTGAGTGAAAAAATGAATTTTACTTTTTCGGGCATGGTGAATGATACGACAAATCTGAAATTTAGCTCATCAGGTGAGCTCATCACGCTCTCTGATCAAAATGATAAACTGTATCTTTCTGTGGTACATCAAGGTACAACCTCGATGGATACCACTTTAATAACTTCTTTTATTCAAAGTTATGTTGAATTTTCAGGGCATAACTTCCCTCATATTTTAGTGCCGCTGATGGCTGAACATGGTGTGATGATCCATCCCGGTCGACCCTTGGTGATGTATGAGGGCATGTCATTTGAATTAGACAATCTCAATCTAAAAACACCGAAGCTGGAACTGGTTGATACACATTTGGATGTGATCAAAAAAAGAGGTAATGTGACGTTATCATTTCGTATTATTGAAGAGGGTCAGCACGTTGGTCAAGGTGAGAAAAAAATGATTTTGAGTAATCTGCGCAGCTATGAAAAAGATAAGGTAGATGGCATGGTTGCTCTATATGCTTCTTATAAAGAAAAAATATTAGATGAACTCTCCTAAGAAACGGGAAGTTATTACTTACCCATTCCTAAGCACAAAATAACGTAAGATGGGTCTGTCCGGAATTAAAAAAGAAAGCCCCGGCCATGCAGAGGGGAGCCGGGGCTTTCGCCGGATTCAGTTTTTTTGGGGTATCTGAATCCGCAATATACCCGTTCAGGGAGGGTAGAACGGGAGAGGCAGAGTATGCGCTCTAATTACTCAGAGTGCGGTATCCGGAAAAAGTTCAAACGCGGTGAAATATTAATGTGCTTCATCCCAGTTTTTCCCTGTACCTATGTCAACAATTAAGGGCACGCTGAGTTTTGTTGCATTGCTCATACACGTTCTGATCTGTTCGCGAGCGAGCTCTATTTCAGATTCATGAACCTCGAAAACAAGCTCATCATGCACTTGCATAACCATATTAACTTTTGGGTTTTCGTCCTCTAACCATTGCTGGGTTTTGATCATGGCCAGTTTGATGATATCTGCTGCGGTACCTTGCATGGGGGCGTTGATCGCGGCTCGTTCTGCATATTGTCGTCGTTGTGCCTGGCGTGCTTTTATATCAGGCAGGTAGAGACGCCGGCCAAACAAGGTTTCTACATAACCTTGTTTGCTCGCAATTTCTTTCGTTTTTTCCATGAAGTTTTCAACGGCAGGATAGCGTTCAAAGTAGCGATCCATATAATCTTGTGCCGCTTTACGATTGATGCCAAGTTGTTGACTTAAACCAAATGCGGACATGCCATAAATGAGTCCAAAATTGATTGCTTTTGCGCTGCGACGCTGTTCACTGTTGACACTGTCAAGAGCGAGATTGAAGATTTCGGCTGCTGTGGTTTTATGAATATCTTGTCCGTTACGAAATGCCTCTAACAAGCCCGGGTCTTGCGACAGGTGAGCCATAATGCGTAGCTCGATCTGGGAATAATCGGCAGCAACAATACAGTAATGGTCAGGTGCAATAAATGCTTGGCGAATACGTCGTCCTTCTTTGCTACGGATTGGGATATTTTGTAAGTTAGGGTCGCTGGATGACAAACGCCCGGTTGTTGCTACGGCTTGGTGGTATGAAGTATGAAGACGCTGTGTTTTGGGATTGATCATTTGCGGTAACTTTTCAGTATACGTAGAGCGCAATTTACTTAGGGAGCGATATTCCAAGATGAGTTTGGGGAGTGGGTAATCAAGCGCCAGCTCTTGTAGTACGTTTTCCGCAGTTGAGGGTTGCCCCTTGGGTGTTTTTTTTAGTATGGGTAGCTTTAGCTTTTCGTAAAAAATAGCTTGAATTTGTTTAGGCGATCCCAGATTAAAGGGCTCACCGACTTGTTCATGCGCTTCTTGCTCTATGTTTTTTATGGTTGTGGCGAGTTCTTTATTTTGCTGTGCGAGCATGTGAGTATCAATTAAAACACCATGGTATTCCATATTGCTGAGGATGCTGACTAAGGGTATTTCAATATCTTCAAAGAGCTGTTGCAGTTTTGGGATGTCGAGTAATTGCGGCCAGAGTTTTTCGTGAAGCTGTAAAGCAATGTCTGCATCTTCGGCGGCATAGGGCGCCGCTTCTTCAATGCGAACTTGATTAAAAGGAATTTGTTTGACACCCTTTCCTGCTACATCTTCATAGTGGAGGGTGTCAATATCGAGGTATTTTTTAGCCAGTGCGTCCATATTGTGTCGTGTTGCTATGCTGTTTAAGACATAGGACTCAAGCATGCTGTCGAAGCGAACGCCGCGTAAAATGATACCGTAATTTTTTAATACGTTCATGTCGTATTTGAGGTTTTGTCCTACAATACTTGTGTGCGGATCTTCGAGTAAGGGTTTGAGCTGTGCCAGCACTTCATCTCTGTTAAGTTGGGGTGGCGCGTCGGGATAGTCATGCGCCAAGGGGACATAGGCGGCGGTTCCGCATGAAGTGGCAAATGAGGCACCGACGATATCGGCCAGGTAATAATGAAGGCTGGTGGTTTCAAGGTCAAAGGAAAATAGAGTCGCAGTCTTGAGTCGTTTGAGCCATTTGTTCAGTTGATCCTGCGTGAATATGGTTTCGTAATTCTTGTTTGGCGGGGCGGGGCGGGGTGCTTTGTTTTCGATGCTTGTGTTACTATTTAGATTCTTGAGCCAGGTTTTGAATTCGAGTTGTTGGTACCAGTTTGTTAATTCTTCTGTTTTTTGGGGTTGTTGAATAAGGTCTTGAAGTTTGTGTGGAATTGCAAGATTGATACGAATCGTTGCCAAATCTTTTGAAAGCGGCAATTGACCCAGATGTTCTCGCAGAGTATTGCCAATTTTACCTGTAATTTCGTCTGCATGGGCAACGAGCGTATCGATGTTCTCATAAATATCTAGCCATTTTGCCGCAGTTTTGGGTCCCACTTTAGGGATGCCGGGAATATTGTCCGATGTGTCACCAATAAGCGCTAGATAGTCAACGATTTGTTGGGGGTGAACGCCAAATTTATTTTTAACACTTGTGGGCGTTAAAAAAGTGTTGCTCATCGTGTTGATTAAAGTAATATTTTCATCGACCAACTGCGCCAGGTCTTTATCTCCAGTCGATATCAGGGTGTGTAAGCCTTGCTTTGATGCGTTGCGCGCAAGGGTGCCAATTACATCATCCGCTTCAACGCCCTGTTCAATGACCAAAGGGATGCCCAGCGCTTCAATAATGGCGTGTAGAGGTTGGATTTGGCTGCGCAAGTCGTCCGGCATTGGTGGGCGGTTGGCTTTGTAGGCCGCGTACATTTCATGGCGAAATGTTTTTCCTGGCGCGTCGAAAACGACAGCAATATACTGCGGTGGGTGGTCTAATATCAAGCGATGTAGCATGTTAAGCACACCATAAATCGCCCCTGTAGGCTGACCGGTTTGGGTGTTCAGTGGCGGTAATCCGTGAAAAGCCCGGTATAGATAAGAGGAGCCATCAACGAGTAGAAACAAATTTTTGTTATGCATTTTATTTAATACTTTTGAGCTCCAGGGCGATAGTTTTCTATGTGGCCTGGAGGGTTGATTTGAGACAGTTAACCTGAGCTTGCCAGCACGATCATGTGCAGGGTTCAGTATATCTTAATATCGCCGTTTCTTTAATGATTTCGTTTGCTAGGGTTCCAAAATCCATGGATAGAGAAGAAGGAAAAACGACCAGCCCTTCTATGGCACCTATTAATGATGCCATGCTAAGTCGTGAGTCGTGGAAAATATTTCAGATTATGGCGGAGTTTGTTGAAGGTTTTGAGCAGCTCGCGCAAATCAAACCTTCGGTTAGCATTTTTGGCTCGGCACGAACGAGCGAGGACGATCCTAACTATATTTTGGCAGAAGAAGTGGCATTAATGTTGTCGAATGCCGGCTTTAGTGTGGTGAGTGGCGGCGGGCCGGGCATTATGGAGGCGGCCAATAAAGGGGCTTATCAGGGTAAATCTCCTAGTATTGGTCTCAATATAATGCTGCCGATGGAGCAGGCTGGAAATCCTTATCAGGATATTTCTTTAAGTTTTCGTCACTTTTTCTCACGTAAAGTCATGTTTGTGAAATATGCGTCGGCTTACGTGGTCTTGCCGGGTGGTTTTGGTACTCTGGATGAATTAGCAGAAATATTAACGCTCGTGCAAACGGGTAAAACTCGTAAAATACCGATTGTGCTCATAAATAAGAAATTCTGGAATGGATTATTGGACTGGTTTAAACATACACTGGTAGCAGAAGCGGTGATTAATGAATCGGATATGGACCTGTTTGTGGTTGTAGATACGGCTCAAGAGGTTGTTGATCATATATTTCAGCATTATGATAACCGCGGATTTGAACCTTCTAAAGAGGAAAGTGAACGCTTATTGCGTCTTTAAGGAGCCCGCCGATGAAAAATTTTTTTTCCTGTTTCTTTAAGGGTTTTATACTAATTAGTAGTATACTCTTGGCGACATCTGTGCAGGCTGAGGAAGGTCAAAGTCTGGAGCCCGAGGTGACGATCATTGATAGTGCACAGCATACAATAGAAGAATATCGTTTGAATGGTAAACTGTATATGATCAAAATTGTGCCTGCCGTTGGCCCTCATTATTTTTTGGTCGATAGTGATGGGGATGGCGAGTTTGAGACTCAAAGGTACGCGGACGATAGTGAAATGATGGTGCCACGTTGGACTTTGTTTGAGTGGTGAATTTGTAAACAAGCATTAATGACACTTTGTTGGCATGTTTAATGCATTATTTTTTGGAAGTTTAAATAGGCTCGATTACACTACTTTTAGTTGTGATTTAATCGGTCGGTGTTTGTAGCGGGGATGGGTTGGAAAAAATAATACTGTTTTTACGTCACGTTGGCCAGCCAGTTCAGATGGAGAAGGCCGCACGCTGGGTCAGTTTAGGTCTTTTGTTAATTTTAATGTATAGCTTGGCACAGTTGACGTGGCTTTTGGTGCCAGCTCCAGACAAAGTACCGTATGTGGCTTTGCCTGTGACGCATTCATTATCTGGAAACATGACTCAAACTTCGGGTGTAGATATTGCCGCGTTAAATTTGTTTGGTAAGCCGGGTGCGATTGAACGAACACCGAGAGCACAGCCAGTAATTGTAGATACCAATCTGAAGTTGACTTTAAGAGGGATTTTGGCGTCAGGTGATGCGACTGTTGCGCGGGCTATTATTGCCGATGATCGTGCGCGAAAAGAAGACCTCTATAAAATCGGCTCCAAAGTGCCTGGTGGTGCCGTATTAGAAGAAGTTAATGCCGAACATATTGTGTTGTCTCGCAGTGGTCGTTTGGAAATATTACGTTTACCGAATGAACGACTTTCTGCTGGGCTGGGTATGGCTAGACCATCGAACCCCTCTCGACAAAACAGCCAGCGTGAGTTTGATGCAAGTGCTTCTTTGCGAGAAGTGCGTGATTCATTGATGAAAGATCCGCAGAGCTTAGCCTTGTTAATGGCGGCAGAACCCCAAATTGGCGCGGATGGGAAAGTAACTGGATTCAAGCTGGGTCAGGGGCAGGATGCAAGGATGTTACGTCGCTTTGGGTTGCGTCGAGGCGATGTGGTTACGATGGTGAATGGCGTAAGGCTTAACGGACTGAATAAATTACCTGAGTTAATGAAAGTCTTGCCCACAGCTCAAGAATTAACAATTGAGTACAAACGCAGAGGTAAAGTGCGCTCTGTTGTTTTAAATATGGATAAATAATAATGCCGTTTAAAAATGTAAAGATAAGGATAATAACCCAGTGAAAAAATTAGCAAGCCAGAGCGGGGCAGAGCGGATACGGAATCGCGGTAAGCGTATTCTGGCGCTAAGCGTCTTAGTTTGGTGTTTTGGGTTATCTACCGCATTTGCTCAGTCGGTGACCTTTAATTTGAAGGATGCGGATATTTCAACCGTAATTGCGACTATTGCAGATATCACGGGTAAAAACTTTATTATTGACCCTCGGGTTAAAGGTAAAACCACCGTAATTTCCTCTCGTCCCATGACGAAAGAAGAAGCTTATCAAGTCTTCTTGTCATTGCTCGAAGTCCATGGTTATGCTGCCGTTGATAATGGTCTTAGTATTAAAATATTGCCCGATGTAAATGCCAAACAGTCCGCTACACCGGTCGCGACGGCGGGACGCCCTGGTAGTGGGGATGAAATGGTCACCCGGGTTATTGATATCGAATTTATAACCGCAGCGCAGTTGGTGCCGATTCTCCGGCCGCTGGTTCCTCAGCAAGGTCATCTTGTCGCTTATGCGCCCAGTAATGTGTTAATTATTTCAGATCGTGCATCCAATATTAAACGATTGATGAATATTATAAAAAAAGTAGATCGTGCGAGTGTGGACAATGAAATAGAAGTCGTCAGCCTGGAGCATGCTTCAGCGGCTGAAGTGGTTCGTATACTCAGCGCGTTAGCGCAACAGGAAAACAAAAGAGGTGCCGCTAAAGCGGGTGCGGCGGCTCAGGTCATGATTGCCGATGAGCGAACCAACAGTATTTTGTTGGGGGGGGATCGTAACAGTCGTATTCGTTTTCGAGCTATGATCGCTCACCTGGATACCCCGCTCGAATCAGAAGGCAATATTCATGTTATTTATCTAAAATATGCCAAAGCGATCGATTTAGTCCCTGTGCTTACGGGGATAGCACAATCGGTTGAAGAGGGGAAAAAAGCTAAAAAAGGTAAAGTGGCCGTTCAAGCGGGCAATAGTTTAAATATTCAGGCTGACGAAAATTCTAATGCCTTAGTGATTACTGCGGCTCCAGACGTGTTACGTTCTTTGCGCGCTGTTATTCGGCAGTTAGACATTCGTCGTGCCCAAGTCTCGGTTGAGGCGATTATTGCTGAAGTGAATGCAAGCCGTGCCTCAGAGCTGGGTGTGCAATGGTTGTTTGGCGGTGGCTCCGGGACGGCGCCCGCCGGTGCGATTAATTTTAGTACGGGGACAAGCATTATTGATTTAGGCAGTGCGATATTCTCTGCTGCACAAAATGATGGTAATAGTAATGTGATACCGCCGATAGGCACTGGACTCACTGTGGGCGCGGGTAGATTCAAACAGGGTAACTTTAATTTTGGTGCCTTAATCCGCGCTTTGGAAGGGGATGGCGCGGTTAATGTGTTATCTACGCCCACGTTGGTTACTTTGGATAATGTTGAAGCGGAAATTAAAGTTGGCCAGGTCGTGCCGTTTGTCACCGGGTCTTATACCGCCCCTGGTGGGGGCGGGGCGCAACCCTCGAACCCATTTCAAACAATTAACCGCGAGGACGTGGGTATTACACTCAAGGTCACACCGCAAATCAACGAAGGGGATGCGGTCAAACTGGAGATTGAGCAGACGGTAAGTAGTGTGGAGCCGGCGGCCGTGTCTGCGGGTCTGATTACCAGTAATCGGTCTGTACGAACCACGGTTTTGGCTGATGATGGTCAAACTATTGTGTTGGGCGGTTTAATCTCCGAAGATGTGCAAGAAAGTGTGCAAAGAGTCCCATTGCTGGGTAGCATACCGTTGCTCGGCGCGCTGTTTCGCACTAAAACAAGCAATGTGGCAAAGACAAATTTAATGATATTTATCCGGCCAACCATTCTTCGGGATAGTGCCGTGACAACGCACATCACCAATAGTAAATATAATTTTATGCGTGCGAAACAGTTGGAGGTGCAGCGTCAGGGTAGTACCTCGTTAAACCTTGATGCGGTGCCCTTGTTGCCTGAGCTTCATTCCATTCTGCCCGAGCCGGGTCAAAACGAGGGTGTACCTAGCCATGAGTAATGGTCAGGAATATGCTGAACTTTTGCCAGAATCTTTGACAAATCCAGAGGTTATGGAATTAAAAACCCTCCCTTTTGCTTATGCAAAAAGGCAGGGTGTATTACTGACGGAGATGAGTCGCGATCATGCCAAATGTGTGTGTCGCGAGGATGTTCAACTGGTTACGTTGTCAGAAATCCGACGTTTTGTCGGTATACCTATAAGTGTAGAATATCTGGAAAGAGAAAAATTTGACGCTGTTCTGCAAGCCTCGTATGAGGGGGGGGCAGCGCAGAGTATGAATATGATGGATGACTTTAGTGATGAAGATGATTTGTCGGCAGTAGCCAAAGAATTACATGAGCCAGAAGATTTACTCGAAAGTGACGATGATGCGCCAATAATAAGATTGATTAATGCGTTATTAACCGAGGCGATAAAAATTAATGCCTCAGACATCCATATTGAACCTTATGAAAATCAACTGTCAGTGCGTTTTCGTGTTGATGGTGTGTTACAAGAAATTTTGGCACAAAAGAAAATGCTTGCACCGCTGGTTGTTTCACGTATCAAGGTGATGGCAAAACTCGATATCGCTGAAAAACGTCTCCCCCAGGATGGGCGTATTTCTTTGCGTATTGCAGGAAGAGCCGTTGATGTACGGGTCTCTACATTGCCGTCAGGACACGGTGAGCGTGTGGTTATGCGCTTATTAGATAAGCAAGCAGGTCGATTAAATTTGCAACATTTGGGAATGGAAAGTAAAACCTTATCTCTTATGTCGGAAGTGATCAACAAGCCGCATGGTATTATTTTAGTGACCGGACCCACGGGGTCAGGCAAAACCACCACTTTATATGCGGCACTGACCCAACTGAATAATAAATCTCGTAATATTCTTACTGTAGAAGACCCCATCGAATACTTTCTGGAAGGAATTGGTCAGACCAATGTGAATACCCGTGTCGATATGACTTTTGCCCGGGGATTAAGAGCGATTCTTCGTCAAGATCCAGACGTGGTCATGATTGGTGAAATTCGGGATATTGAAACCGCAGACATTGCTGTTCAAGCGAGTTTGACGGGGCACTTGGTCTTATCGACCTTACATACCAATACGGCCGTGGGGGCGGTAACACGCTTGAGAGATATGGGTGTAGAGCCGTTTCTCTTGTCTTCCAGTTTGATCGGCGTGGTTGCACAACGTTTAATACGCCTGTTATGTGCTCAATGTAAAGAACCCTTTCAAATGAATAGTATTGACTGCGAAGCCTTCAAAATGCCTCCAGACAGTGCCCCTACAGCCTATAAGCCTGTGGGTTGTGGCGTCTGTAATCAGACGGGTTATGCTGGGCGTACCGGAATTTATGAGATTGTCTCTGTCGATGAGAGATTAAGAGGGATGATTCATGATGGCGCCAGTGAACATGAAATGGAAAGCTATGCGCGCACAGTGACCCCAGGTATTCGCCAGGATGGTTTGCGTCGTATTTTGGCGGGTGAAACCTCACTAGAAGAAGTTTTTCGCGTGACACGCGAAGACTAAAGGCGATATTTTTATGGGAGCCTTTGAATATACAGCAGTGGATGTGCGGGGGAAGCAGCGCAAAGGCGTTTTGGAAGGCGATACCCCTAAACAAGTTAGACAGCAACTACGAGAGCAAGGCTATACCCCGCTCAGTGTCGATGCAGTACAGCAAAAAGAGGCGAAACGAAGCAAGCAAAAACTTGCTTTTCAGCGAGGAATTAGTGCCGGAGATCTGGCGTTGATAACCCGGCAGTTTGCTACCCTGGTGCGATCAGGTACCCCCATCGATGAGTCGTTAAAAGCGGTTTCTGAGCAAACAGAAAAAGCACGATTGCGCAGTATGATGTTGGGGGTTCGTGCGCGTGTCCTGGAAGGGAAAACCCTTGCGGCGGCAATGGCTGATTATCCGCATATTTTTCCAGACATATTCCGCGCCACGGTGGCGGCTGGAGAACAATCCAGTCATTTAGATGTCGTATTAGAGCGGCTCGCTGATTATACCGAGAGCCGCCAGATACTGGCACAAAAAACAATGACGGCGCTGATTTATCCTGCATTTTTGGTACTGGCAGCGGTGGGCATCGTAATCGTACTTTTGGCTTATGTGGTACCCAAAGTGATTACCGTATTTGATAATCTGGGTCAAGAGCTGCCCATACTCACGCAGATGTTGATTGCATTGAGTGCTTGGGTTCGTGACTATGGCTTGTTTGCGGCGATAGCCATCATTATCATTTTTATTGTTTTTCGCTGGATGTTAAGAGGCGACAAAGTAAAACACCAGTATCATCGTACGCTACTCAAATTACCGCTAATAGGTCGTATGATACGCAGCATTAATTCAGCACGCTTTGCGCGAACCTTCAGCATTGTGACCGCCAGTGGTGTACCGGTACTGGAAGGCTTGCGTATTTCTGCCAAAGTATTGACCTGTTTGCCGATGAAAAAAGCGGTAGACGAGGCGGCAGCCTTAGTTCGTGAAGGGGCGGGGATATCAAAGTCTCTCGCCAAGAGTCGTTACTTTCCGCCTATGACGATTCATTTGATCGGCAGTGGTGAAGCGAGCGGTGATCTTGACGGCATGCTTGAACGAGCGGCCGAAAGTCAGGAACGTGAGGTAGAAACGATGATTGCGGCGGTGTTAGGAATTTTTGAACCCATTTTATTATTAGCTATGGGCGGTGTCGTGTTATTGATTGTTTTGGCTATATTGTTGCCTATTTTTGAGATGAATCAGTTGGTTGGTTAGTTAGGAACGTGAAAGACAGGGGTGGTAATAATGGAACATACAAATTTTATGAATCAAGTGTTGCGGCAAAAAGGATTTACCTTAATCGAAGTCATGATCGTTGTGGTCATTTTGGGAATCTTGGCTGCGGTGGTGATTCCTCAGGTTATGGATAGGCCCGACCAGGCAAATATTACTAAAGCCAAACAGGATATCCGCACCCTAGAGGGCGCACTTAAATTATATCGCCTTGATAATCATAACTATCCGACGACAGATGCGGGCCTGGAAGCGTTAATAACGAAACCCAGTGGTGCTGCAGCCTGGAAAGAAGGTGGCTATATCGAACGACTGCCCAAAGATCCCTGGGGTAAAGCCTATCTGTATTTGAATCCCGGTACACAGGGTACGATTGATGTGTTTAGTCTTGGTGCGGATGGGCAACAAGGTGGAGAAGGGCGCAATGCAGATATCGGTAACTGGAATCTTGCTGGTTAGTGCCTGAAATTGAGTAACATGCGGGCGGTGATGATTAAAAAATGGCGTGGTTTTACACTGCTTGAAATGTTGGTGGTGGTTTTTATCATCGGTATTATTTTAAGCATGGCCACTTTATCGACGGGGCCACAACAATACCGGCTTTTAAAAGAAGAAGCGCAACGCATCGCGACCTTGATGTCGCTGGCTCGCCAAGAGTCTATTCTGGAAGCGCAGGAATTAGCCTTTGTATTAAATGACAATACTTATCAGTTTCAAGTGTTTGATGGCCAAACCTGGTTGCCATTAACGGATGATGACATCTTGCGGACACGCACACTGCAAGACAATATGGTACTGGAAGTCAATCTATTTGGAGAGACGATCACCTTTACGCGCACCGGCTCAGCAACCGAAGATGAAAAAAACGATGAAAAAGAGGAAGATGAAAATTCAATTCGAATATTTTTTCTTTCAAGTGGTGAAATAACCCCGTTTGAATTATTTTTAAGATATGACGATCAAGATGAAGGTTTGTTTGTTAAGGGCGACATGATGGGCAATTTTACTATCGTTGAGGAGTCGTCGTGATGCTTAAGCTCAAACAAACAAAAGGCTTTACCCTGATTGAAGTGCTTGTTGCCTTAGCTGTCGTTGCTATTTCTATGTCAGCATTAATTTCAAGTTCAAGTACGAGCGCCAGTAACGCCGCCTATCTTCAAGATAAAACCTTGGCGCATTGGGTAGGTATGAATAAAGTGGCTGAGTTACAACTCAGTCCAACGTGGCCGTCTGTGGGTCGAAAAAAAGGAGACTATGAACTGGCAGGGCAAGATTGGCGATGGGAGGCCAAAATTTCCAGTACGGAGGACGACAGTATTAGAAGACTGGATTTAAAAGTATTTAGGCCCAACTCCACAGAGGCCGTAGCCATGCTACTGGCTTATTTAGGCCGACCGCTGGGGTAATGCAGACACTACGATGTCAAGGTTTTACTCTGTTAGAGTTGATTGTTGCGCTTGCTATTTTTAGTGTGGTATCGATGTTGGCTTTTGGTGGTTTGTTAACCATTCAAGACAGCCGCGAACATATCACCCGGGTATCGGCAGAGTTAACAGAGTTGCAAATGGCTTTTACCATATTAGGGCGAGATATTACCCAGTTGGTACCGCGAGGAATTAGGGATGAATTTGGTGATCCAAGGTCGGCGTTAATTGGGGGCGGGGTTGGCCTTTCACAGAGTGTTGAATTTACACGTACAGGTTTACGTAATCCGACAGGGCGTCCACGTAGTCATATGCAACGTGTAGGTTATGCGCTGAAGGAGGATAAGCTGGTTCGCTTAAGTTGGCCGGTGCTGGACAGGGCGCAAGGTGCTGAGGAAGCAGAGATGATTTTGTTGCAAGATGTTGAATCATTAAAATTCCGTTATTTAGATGCCTCTAATCGTTGGGTGACCGAATGGCCTCCCAATTTGACAAATGTTTCAGAGGTTTCATTGCAAGTACCCAAAGCCATTGAAGTGACCGTGGACGTTAAAGGTTGGGGTCGCTTGCTGCGTTTATTTAGAACCAGTGGCGAACAGTTACCCGCTCAGGTCGTTTCTGGTGACGATGATGGCGATGGCGATG
>VAPK010388764.1_pt1 | contig 15050 bp, 14 predicted proteins | sample 3395031 | NCBI WGS metagenome assembly VAPK01 (sample SAMN08290443, study PRJNA428436) | hydrothermal vent metagenome | isolation source: Deep-sea hydrothermal vent chimney 1 | place: Pacific Ocean: Juan De Fuca Ridge
CTGCTTGATCTTGTTCTACATAAACAGGTGCTTTCATTGACATGTTTGGTTCAACTTGATGTGTTGTACACCCTGTAAAGATGATTATGAATAAACTTATGATTAAAATAACTTTTTTTTGCACTTTTATCTCCTGTTAGATATAATTAAGCACTTATCATTCCAAAAAGGAGGTAAAAGATGAGCCAAGTTAAAGAGAGATTAAAAAATGATCTCAAAGATGCAATGAAGGCTAAAGATGTTTTTAAAAGAGAGACTATTAGGTTTTTAATGAGTGCATTAAAGCAAGTTGAAGTAGATGAGAGAAGAGAGCTTAGTGATGATGATATTTATAAAATCATACAAAAGTCTATCAAACAGAGAGATGATGCAGCTAAACAGTACAAAGAAGCAGGCAGAGAAGAGCTTTATGAAAAAGAGAAAGCCGAGGCGAAACTTATAAAAACATATCTACCAAAACAGTTAAACGAAGAAGAGTTAACTCAAATTGTAAAAGAGTTAATTGAACAAAGCGGTGCAACAGGCATCAAAGATATGGGTAGTATTATAAAATTAACACTAGATCGTGTAGGAAATAGTGCTGATGGAAAAAGTATAAGTGCCATAGTAAAAAGTTTATTAATAAAAGATTAAAATATACAATTAATGTTTACATCTTATCATATACTAAATAATATTATAAGATAATATAATTGATTATATTTAAAGGAGTTTTAAATGAATATCAAATCAAATAAGAGTCTACCGGTATTATTATCCGCAGCGGTAGCGTTAAGTATCAGTGGCTGTGCCGAGAAGAGAAGTTGTAGTACAAAAACAGTTGTTGCGTCTACACCTGAAGTGGTTCACATTAAAGATGACAAAGATAGACAGATTGAAGCGCTTCAAGTAGCAATCTTAGAAGCAAGAGGCAAGGAGGGCAAAACTGTAGTCAAAGAAGTTATAGTCCCTAAAACTGGCTCTTTATATCCACCAAATGCCAAACCAGGCGAATGTTTTGCAAGAGTATTAATTCCTGCAAAATATAAAATAGAGACTGAAAGAGTTTTATCTAAAGAGGCAGGTGAGAAAGTCACTGTCATACCAGCAAAGTATAAAATGGTTACAAAAAAAATACTTATTAAAGAAGCGGGTGAAAGACTTGTTGCTGTGCCTGCAACTTACAAAAAAGTAACTGAAAAGGTACTTGTTAAAGAAGCGAGCGAGAGACTTGTTAAAATCCCTGAAGTATATGAGACGGTTACTGAAAAAATCTTGGTAAAAGCAGCACATACTGCTTGGAAAGAGGGCAGAGGTCCGGTTGAGAAGCTCAATAACTTGACGGGTGAAATTTTATGTCTTGTAAATGTTCCGGCGCAATATAGAACTGTAACTAAAAGAGTACTAAAAACTCCAACTACTACAAAATCTATACCAATTCCTGCTGTATACAAAACAATTACAAGGACAGTTTTAAAGACTCCAGCCACTACAAAATCTATACCAATTCCTGCTGTATACAAAACAGTAAAGGTAAAAGAGCTTGTTAGTTCGGCGTCTGTGAAAAAGAGCATAATTCCTGAAACTTATCAAAATGTTACAAGAAAAGTCAAAGTAAGCGACGCTGTTTTAAAATGGCAACCTGTTCTTTGCAAAACAAATATGTCTGCACCAAATATTAAAAGCGTGCAAAGAGCACTTAAAGAGTCCGGTATAAATCCAGGACCAATTGATGGGATTTTTGGTTGGAAGACAAGATCTGCTCTCGAAAAATATCAGAGAAAAAATGGACTTTCAACAGGTGCTTTAACAAAGGAAACCCTGAAGTCTTTGGGTCTTTAAAACAAAAAAACTAGGTAGAGTTTATCTACTTAGTTTTTAGTGCGTATAATTTTTTTCCGTATTGGCAAGTTCTGATATTCTCTTTTCTAAAAATGAGATAATATCATCCTTGTCACTAATAGACTTAAAACTTTCACTCTGCTTTGTTTTATGCTCTTCCTCTTTTTTCTGCAAAAGCTTTAGCTGTAAATCATATCCTTGGTTGATAGCATCTACTTTTCTGCAAGTAGTTCTTAAATCATTTTTTAATTTTATTATCGTAGCGTTTTTTTCACTAATAATATTATTGTATTTTTGATCCTTATCTTTATATAATTCAGCACTTTTTGCTTTTGCAAACATCTTTCCTATTACAAATCCAAACAAAACTGAAACAATTATATATAAAGCCATTTTTAACATCAAAACGATCACTCTATCTCCTTCTAAGCTTTAATTCTACACGAGAATTTCGTGCATCTTTTATATCTTCTATTATTGGGTATCTACTGCCATAACCAGTAACTCTTATTTCACTTTTTGTAGCAATAGTTTTTAAATAACTAGCCACAACTTGTGCATATTTCTTGCTAGCTTTTTGCGCTAAAATTTCACTCTTTTTAAGCGCAGAATATCCTTCAATCTCTATATAACAATCTTTTACATTCAAAAGCATAGGTGAAATTTCATCAATAACCTTTTTTGACTCTTGAGTAATTTGACCTGTCTTATCTATATATAGATATCTATTTTCAGATAAGGCAACATTAATCAATTCTATAAAAATAAGATTCTTATCTTTTGTGGCAACACTTTTGGTTTGACTATTATTTTGCTCCGAAATTTTGTAGTAAGATTTTTCTAGTCTCTTAGGCATAGAAAGATCTTTGCTGGCTACAGTTTTATTTTCATCACTACTATCTGCAAATTTTACAACTTCTTGCTTAGATTTAAAATCCAAATCATTGCTGGTAGATAAATCTGCATAAAAAGTTTTAGCATGCAAAATATAAGAAAGAGAGATTATAGAAAAAGTTCCAACAATCCCAATAAATTTAATTTTTGTACTATATAACAATTATTTAACCTTATTAGCTATTTCAAAAATATATTATATATTAAAAAAGGAAAAAGTAAGATTGATTTAGTATAAAATTTAATATAAAGAGAGAAAGAAATTAAAATTTTTAATATAAGAAGTTTAATCTACCTTAAAAAGGTAGATTAAACTGTAAGATGTTACTCTTTGTAAGGATTAATTGTTGGTGCATATACCCAATCAGGTTGTTCTTGATAGTTAGGTATCAAGTCATTTTTAGGTAACGGTCCCAATGGCTTAATATATTTTGGCGTCTCATTCTGAGCTCTAACTTCTCCAACAGGGAAATAACCTGCTCCATTTTCTTGATCCATAGAACTAAACACTTTTAAGTTTTTAAGATCAACACCAGCACTTGCTAAGTCAGCTTTTGATGAGTGACAAATCGCACACAAAGATTGGATTGAACTAGCATTTTTACCAACATCAACTCTAAGATATAGTGCATTAGGGTTTGATGGATGAGGCTCATGACAGCTAATACAGTCAAGCTTACCATCTTTTAGTAGCTTTTCAGGTACTGTTGCAATTTTTGGATTTGGTACAATTCCTATAGGGTGTGTCGTATGAAGGTGAATAGGTCTAATTCCTGCTCCTCCAAATTGCTCTAACTGATGACAACCAAGACATTTAGCAGCAGAAAGTCCACTTAATGATTCACCATTAACCGGATTTGTTAACTGTGTATTTTTAACAGCAAAGATTTTGTCATCTACCGCAAAGTGTGGACTGTGACATCCTAAACAATCAAGTCCATCGTGTGGACCAAACGCATATGTAAAACTTGTTGATAATGTGATAGCAACTATAGCTGCACCTAATTTTTTCAACATAAATACTCCTCTTGTATAAGTTAATTTTATCTAAAGACGGGTAATTTTACCATTTTTTAAATAAATTTAGCTTAATTGGTCATAAAAATTCATTTTTATATTTAAAAATAGAATTATTTAAATAAGTTAGTATTCAAATAGTCTATATAAATACTAACTCCTCCACAATAAGTCACAAATTGTAAATTTTTCACAATATTTTTAAATTTTTATAATATTTTTTTAACTTTTAACAACTTTTATCATAAAAGGTTATTTATTTTTGTATAATGTAATTTATTAAAGGAGTCTTATGCGTCAAATAGAAAAAAAGTATCTATTAAAAAGCGATGTTCAGACATTGATTAATGATTTACAATTAGTAAAACAGGATGTATCAGAATTTTATACAGATGTTAAGGTTTGTAAAGAGGTTAAGTATAGCAAAGTTGGATCAAGTTACTATAAAACTGTTAAAGTAGGTGCAACAGGTTCAAAAGAGTTAAATACTACAAAGGTAACTAAAACAAACTATCTTAAAAAAAGAGAAAAAATTATTGGTCATAAGATTTTAAAAAGTAGATATCTTATTCAACAAGATAGAGAAAAATATTTTATTGATAAATATCTTGATAATCTTGATAATCTATACATGTTAGAAGTACTTTTTAAAAGTAGAAAAGATCAACTTAATTTTGAACTTCCTGATATATTTAGATATTTTGTTAGCAAAGATATTACAAAAGATGAACGATATCAAAATAAAAATTTAGCACTTTTAGGACATCCTGAAAAAAACCCTTACAATATATATACAATTTTCAAAGACACTGAGTTAGGTAGAGTAAAAAATTTAAACAATACTATTTTTAAAGAGATGAAGACAAGTGATGCAGTACGAATCGTACTTTATAAACTTTTTATAAATCTTAAACTAAATCTTGATCTTATATTACAGACTAAAGCCAATGAAGGTATGAAAGAGTTTAGAAATTCACTTAAAATAAGCAAAATTATACTCGATGAGTATAAAAAGATATTTGATAAAAAAATCATACAAAAAGTTAAAATACATCTAAAACTGATGGATAGTGCATTATCTATGGAAAAAAATTTAAGATTTATTAAAAATGAGCTTAGCCACATGTCTAAACTGATTGATCCAAAAGAGATGAAAAAATTACAAAAAAGTCTTGATCAAAGACATATAGAAGAGAAACAAAATATCTGCAAATTTTTTACAACCCGTAAATTTGCAATTATTTTTAAACAGTATGAATTACTTCTTAAAGAGAATAATAAATCATTTTTATCTGTAGAAGCACAAACTTCAATTGAGAATAATCTCAACTATGTGGTCGCTATGCACAATAAAGAGGCAATAATGTTATACAACAAATACGAAGGTTGTGAAGATGAACAAAGTTATAAAATTATAAAAAAACCTTTTAAAATATTAAGAGCAATTTTACAAGAGTTTGATATGGTTATAGATCCTACACAAAAACATATCATGTTAGATAGTACAAATTCTGTTTTAAAAAAGCTAATTGATTTCGAAAATATAAAGAAAAAACAACTTATAGCAGAGACTTATCTCTCAAACTTGAAAATTAAATCTTTTAATCATTCAAAAATGGTCAAAACTGTCCAAAAAGAGGCTAAAAATGCTATTTTAAAAAAGGAGAAAATATTTCACAGCTCTATAGAAAATTTCAAGAACCAAAAACACTCTTTTAAAGAGTAATCTTTTTTTGCTATAATCCCCAATGGACTTTGTATAAGACTCTGCCTTGGAGGATTAATCCTCCTCCAAGGCAGAGTCTTACAAAAGGTCTGTTAAAAAAAGGATTAACATGAAAAGTATTGTAAAACTACTCTTTTTGGGTTTAACTATAGCCATTTTTTCGGCTTGTAGTAAAACACCTTATACAAATCGTCAACAAGTTGTTATATTTTCTCCTTCGCAAGAGCTTCAGATGGGATATCAATCAGCACAAGAGATACTTAAAAAAGAGCGGATTAGTAATGATAGAAGAATTAACGCACTTGTACAGAGAGTTGGCAAAAAGATTGCAAAGGCAGCAGCTCAGCCTGGATATAAATGGCAATTTTTTGTAATTGACAAAGACCAACTAAATGCTTTTGCACTTCCTGGTGGAAAAGTATTTGTCTATACAGGATTATTTAAAGCAGTACAAAATGAGGATCAATTAGCAGTTGTTATGGGTCATGAAGTAGCTCATGCTATCGCTCGTCACGGCGCTGAGAGAATGAGTATGATTCAATTAGGACGAATGGGTAAAGAGATCGCATCTAAAACATTGGGTGGTGGTAAATATGCAGGAGTTATCAATCAAGCATACGGTGTGGGTGAAACATATGGTATGGTACTTCCATTTAGTAGAAAGTTTGAGTATGAATCAGATGAGATAGGTCTATATCTAATGGCAAAAGCAGGATACAATGTAAATGAAGCGGTAAGGTTTTGGGATAACATGAGAAAATTGAAACAAGGAAGTGCCAATCCGCCAGAATTTTTATCTACACACCCTGCAGATTTAAACAGAATTAGAAGAATCCAATCTCTAATTCCTAAAGCAAATAAATACTATAGATAAAAAGGGAAAAAACTTTGAGTAAACAAGAAAAAATTGTAACGATGTTTAATGAGATAGCAAGCACTTATGATATGGCAAATAGGGTTTTAAGTTTTGGAGTAGATAAGGGTTGGAGAAAAGAGGCTTGTGATAAAACATATGAGATTTATGGGAAAAAAGAGATAGAATTTATCTTAGACGTTGCATGTGGAACAGGAGATATGTGTGAATTTTGGGATAAAAGAGCAAAGAGTAAAAACATAGAGATAAAAGAGATTATTGGGTGTGATCCGTCAGTTGGAATGTTAAAAATTGCCAAAGATAAAAGTTTAAATGCAAAATTTGTTGAAGCAGAAGCTAAACATCTCCCTTTTAAAGATGCTAGTGTTGATATTTTGAGTATCTCATATGGACTTAGAAATGTCATGGATAGAAAAGAGGGGTTAGGAGAGTTTTATAGAGTTTTAAAACCTACCGGTCTTCTTGTAATTTTAGAGTTTACAAAACTACAAAAAGCGACTGTTGCTTCAAAAGTTAGAGACTTTTATATGAAAAAGATTTTACCACTTGTGGGCGGATTTCTCTCTAAAAATCCAGATGCTTATAGTTATCTTCCAAATTCAATAGAGGGCTTTTTAACTAAAGAAATGCTAGTACAAGAGTTAGAGGACATAGGGTTTCAAATGGAAATTACAAAAGGTTATTCTATGGATATCTCTACTCTTTTTATTGCAAAAAAGTGATTAATCACTTTTTTGCAATTCTGGTTTAAACATTTGATTTTTCTCATAAAAAGATTTAACTCTAGGACTTACACAAACTACTCTTTTTAAGTAATTTTCAAAATCATCCCTTTTGTAGAGAATTTTGAGTTTTTGTGGATCAACAGCCCGACTAAGTGCTACATAAAATTGGCTATCAGTAAAGATATGTTCTACATTGCAGACAAGAGTATTTAGGCTCATTCCTTGTGATTTGTGAATAGTTATAGCATAAGCCGGGCGAAGTGGAAACTGTTTAAAACTACAAAGAACTTCACTATCAAGCTCCCCACTTCCATTAACAGCCGAGCGGGTGAGTTCAAACTCAAAACGATCTACTTTTACAAGTCGACCCTCTTTTTCAACGACAATTGAGTCACTATCTATATGCTCAATTATCGCTTTTTCACCATTATGGTAAGAGCCCCATTTATTTGTTGTAAATATGACAGGTATCCCCTCTTTTAGTTTTAGGTCTTCTATCACAGGGAGTGAATTTTTCCAAGATGCAATTCGTTTTTCATTTAATTTTGGATCTTTTATCTCTATGATCGCTGGCAGTGTAAACTCATCTCTTGGAACCTCTGCCACTTTTTGACGGTTTAAAACATCTGCTTCATAATTTCTTCCATATAGTATCGTCGCACTCTCTTGTGTTTGAAAGTTATTCTCTTTTAGTTTTAATAGATATTTAAAACACTCCCCATCCATCTCACCTACTCTTATCTTCTCTAAAATTCCCATAAATTCTCTATTGTTAGTTCTTTTTATCTCTGTAAGTTCTATAGATTTAAAATTAAAACTCTCCCATGCACTACTCTCAAATGCATAGATATTATCATCGAAAATTGAACTATTTTGTCTCTTTTGAACAGGTGGGAGTTGATAAAAATCCCCAACGACCAAAAGCTTACCTCTATACTTGGCATTTCTTAAACGATAAAGTATCATATCCATCAAATCAGCACTAACCATGCTAATCTCATCTATAATCAACAAATCTGTCTTTTGCAAAATTTTAGCCAACTCTTTGATTCTGTTTTTATTGTACCTGTCAATTTGAGATAACTCTTCAAAATTTGATGCAATTGCAAAAGAAAAAAAGCTATGAATTGTCTGTCCGCCTACATTTACAGCTGAAATTCCTGTACTTCCAAGTACTATAACACCACGATAATTACTCTCATAATCACCGATAATCTCTCTTGTAAGATAACTCTTCCCAACCCCTGCACCACCGGTTAGAAAAAGATTTTCTCTCTCAAGAAGCTCTAAAACACTGTTTAATACACTCAAAATAATCCTTATAATTTTCACATGATATAGTTTAATATCTGTTTATAAACTTTTGTTAAAATATTATATGCAAATATTTATTTTTCTCCTATTAACTATATCGTTATGCTTTAGCTCGCAAATTGATACTCGTCTTTTTGAAGGGGAAAATGTTAGCAATTATCTTAAGCAAATTGAAAAAGATATTAACAGTACAATTTCAAAAAAGCTAAAAACATCTCAAATGATATCAGATGAAAAATCTACTTTAGAAAAATTAGAAAAAATCTACTCTGTTAAAGATGAAATAAAACTGTTTAAAACAACTGTTTTTGAGAAAAAAAGTGTTTTGCAAAAGGAGTATTTAGAAGCATTTTATAGTATTAGTGAACTTAAAGCTGAAATAGACAGACTTGAAAAAAAAGAGATAACGATACAACAAAAGCTTTTTGAGATAAAAACGGTGATAGAAAAAATGCTCAACAACAGTACTAAACAATCAATGTTGCTAAACCAGATGCAGTATGCGTTTTATAAAATTTCTCAAGAGAAGATTGCAAAATCTTTAATTATTTATAGAGCACTTTTTAAAAATGAGTTTAAAAACTTTAAAAATGCACTACCACATGTGATATTTAAAGAGAGTAGCTCAAAAAAAATAATTAAAAATATTGATAACAAAATTGATAAATTAAAAAATCAAAACCTACTTTTGACAATTGATAAAGATAGTGAAGCACTTAGAGATGAAAAGACAGAAAAAAAACTTATCAAAAAAGAGAAGAATATCCAAGAAGAGAGAGATATCATAACAGTCAAAAAATTAGATGCAAAAATATTGCTTGCTTTAAAATGGCTAAAAGATAAAAATGAGGATAAATTTTTAGAGTCTTTAGAGACTATAGACAGTGTTTTAAAAACTCTATCCCAACAAAAACAGCAAAACTTTGAAGTTATGCTAACACTATTGATGCATTTTGCAGATAAACATTTTGGTTCGACCACAGTTGCACTCTCACTAACTGAATTGGGATTAAAAAATAGCACAAATAAATTATCTCATTTTTTTAATAAAACACTCTTTATATATCAAGAGAAAGCTTTTTCAATTAAAACTATCTTTACCTTCTTTTTATTGATATTTATAGGGTTTTTAGTTGCAAAATTTTATAAAAATTTTGCAGAAAAATTTAGAAAATCAAATAGGATAAAGAGTCTATCTACAGCTAGAATGATTGCAAATAGTGGCTATTATATAATCATTCTTATAACATTTTTTATAGCACTTAGAACTATTGGTCTTAACATGCATACTATATTTTTGCTTTTAGGTGCGCTACTTGTATGGATTGCTTTTGGTCTTCAAGGTTTTATATCAAATTATGCTATGGGTATTTTGATGAAAATAGATAGATCTATTCGTATCGGTGATCATATTGAGCTTGATGCACAAACTATTGGGCGAGTTGATGATATGGATTTTCGCTCAGTTGTTATTTTAACAGGTGATCATGCAAGAGTTATTATACCAAATTCAAGATTCATAAACAGTTCTTTTATAAACCATTCGCTTGAAGATCAATTTAAACGCTTACATGTCACTTTTAGTGTTAATAAAAATGTTGATCATCATGTGGTCGAAAAAACTATATTGGATGATTTAGACGGTAGTGAGTTAGCACATATCAAAACTGAAGATAAAAAAGCGAAAGTTATCATCGTAGATATCAATAGAAAAATTGTAAGATATAGCCTTTTTGTCTGGGTGGATTATCACGATAGATATGATATTCCGGTAGAAAAATCACATTTTTTTACACTAATACACCAAAGTCTTAAAAAAATTGCACTATAATTTCCTAAAACTTTAGGATTTTAATGCAATTTACTTTAGACCACACAGATAACAGTGCCAGAGCGTGTACCATAAAAACAACACATTCAACTATAAAAACACCTGTTTTTATGCCTGTTGGTACACTTGGGTCTGTTAAATCACTTGATAGTTATGATATGACTAATCACCTTAAAACCGATATCATTTTAGCCAATACTTACCATCTTTATCTGCGTCCTGGAGATGAAATAGTAAAAGAGTTAGGCTCTCTTAGGGGTTTTAGTAGCTATCCTAACAGTTTTTTAACTGATAGTGGTGGTTTTCAAGCTTTTTCACTCTCTGATATGAGTAAAGCTGATGAAAATGGCATCACATTTAAAAGCCATATTGATGGATCAAAACACTACTTTACCCCACAAAAAGTACTTGATATTCAGTATAATTTAAATAGTGATATCATGATGGTACTAGATGATCTTATCGCACTTCCAGCTGAAAAAGAGCGTATCAAACTCTCCATAGAGAGAACTACAAATTGGGCCAAAAAATCGATTTTGTACCATAAAACAATGCAGACAAAAGGAGTTGGTACAAATCAAAATCTCTTTGCGATAGTCCAAGGAGGTATAGATAAAGAGTTTAGGAAACTCTCAGCAACACAATTAACTGAGTTTGACTTTGATGGATTTGCAATCGGTGGATTGAGTGTTGGAGAGGCAAATCAAGATATGTATGATACGGTTGAGTTTACACTACCGTATTTGCCAAAAGATAAACCAAGATATCTTATGGGGGTTGGTACACCTGAAGATTTGATAGAAAACATTGACAGAGGAGTTGATATGTTTGATTGTGTTATGCCTACAAGAAACGCAAGAAACGGCACACTCTTTACCTCTTTTGGAAAACTAAATATCAAAACAGCGATACATAAACTAAATAATCTTCCTATAGACCCAGAGTGTAACTGTTATACATGTAAAAACTACTCCAGAGGATATTTAAATCATCTGTTTAAATCAAAAGAGCTTACATACTTTAGGCTTGCCTCTTTGCATAATTTAGACTATTATCTCACACTTATGCGCCAAGCTAGAGAGGCGATACTCCAAAATAAATTTCAAGAGTTTAAAAAACTATTTTTTAAAAAAAGAGGGAGATGAAAGAATTTATAAAGATTGGACTGCTACTTAGATGTCCCTTTAACATACATGAGTGAATACTATATGCTTAAGACTCATGTCGATTTTGTATTGCAAAAAATGTTAGATAAACAGATGATAAGTTAGTTTATAACAATTTGGCTAGACCAATTCTGCCATATTGATTCATGATAGCACTTATCAAACTATCCCAAGCTATTTGATTTTCAGCATAAAACAGAGTATCAAAATTATTTAAGTTAAAAGTTAAAAAGTTTTTTGGATTTAGTGAGTTTTTTATATATTTTACTTCATAGTGAAGATGAGGACCTGTGGATATTCCACTATTTCCTAAATATCCTAAAACTGCTCCTTTTTTTATAAAATCACCTTTTTTAATTTTTAAATTGTCCAACATGTGACCATAAGCAGTTTTGAATCCAAAATTATGATTAACTACAACTAAGTTTCCATATCCTTTGTCAAAACCTGAAAATTCTACAATTCCGTCTGCTGTAGCTGTTATGGCACTGCCAAGTTTACCTCCAAAATCAATTCCATGATGAAAGCGTTTTTCTCCATAAATTGGATGCATTCGATATCCAAATTTTGATGTAATTCGATTAGAAGTTAGAGGATATCCACTAGGAATACTATCAACAATTAATTTTTTTGTATTTGTAGAAAAATTTTCAAGAAGTTTTTTGATATTGCTATTTTTATGTCCATCTTTGCTAGTGACACTCTCTTGTATCTCTTCAATTTTATCTTGCAAACGCGAAAATTCTTCTTTTTTGTCTTGAATACTCTCTTTTAACGCAATATTTGTTTTGATAAGTTTAATTTGCTCTTTTTTTATCTCACTAGCTTTTGAGGTATAAAAAGTAGATACCATAGCAACAATTACAAAAGTAAATGCTACTAATGATAAAACTGTTATATATATTTTTTTATTAAGTTGATGCTTCATTGTAATATTTTAAGAACTCCTCTACAACTAAAAAAGAGCCAAATACAAGATAATTCTCAGTTTTGTCAATTTTATTAAAATCATTAAATTCAATTTTTAAAGACTTAAGTGACATTTGCAAGATATCTTTTTGTTCAACTCTTTCATTTAATATCGGCAAAATTTCAATTCTTTTAATAATAGGTTTTAAAATTTCTAAAATTTTTGTATAATCTTTATCAGCATATGAGTTATAGATCAAGATAATTTTTTGGTTTTTAAAATGTTTTGAGAGAGCTTTTGCAGCTGCCACGTTGTGTCCAACATCAATTGTTATATTTTGACTGATTTTTTGGCATCTTCCAAATAGCTGGATATCTTCTAACTTATCAAACTCTATAAAAAAGCCAAAAAATTTAGCTGAGGCCATAGCTAAAAGAAGATTATCAACAAAAAAATCAGCTAAATTAGCTTTTTTTACTATCTCTTTTGCCTCTATTATCTCATCAGGTGTAAAGAAAAAATCATAACGAAATACCTCTAAATTTTTTTTACGAGATATAGTTTTTACAATTTTATAGATACTCTTATACTCTTGATTCCCTATAATTGCAAATTTTCGAACAGAGTTTAGCTTTGTCTTTGCAATCTCCTCTATACTCTCTCCTAAAAACTCTTGATGGTCAATTGATATAGGAGTTATCATGCTAAGCTCACTCTCAAAAACAGCTGTCGCATCATACTCTCCGCCAAGCCCAGCTTCAAATACAACATATTCACAATTTTCAAACACAAGCATCGCTAAAAGTGTTGTATATTCAAAATATGAGAGTGAGCTTTGAAACTCTTTGCTAAGTATTGAGAGTAATTTTTTATGATAAACTTCCAATATCTCATCTTTTACATTTTCACCATTTATCCAGATGCGTTCATTAAACTCCATCACATGAGGAGAAGAGTAGTGCCCGACTTTTACACCACTTTTATATAAAAAATGTGCTAAAAATCTTCCACTACTTCCTTTACCATTGGTTCCCACAACATGAATAATACGAGGAAGTTTATAATGCTCCTCTATACTCGCCCAAGCTTTTGGCATTCTTCTATAGTCAATCTCTTTATAATAGAGTGGTTTTTGAGATAAAAATTTCTCTAATGTTTTCATATATTTTGGGGGAATACTCTATTTCTACCTGCTTCTTTAGCTTCATATAGCTCTGTATCAGCAGTAGATATTAACTCATCTTGAGTCTTATGCTCATTTCGATAAGAGACTCCAACACTAATTGTTATCGGAACTTTTTGATCCTTATATAAAAAATCAAACTCTTGTATCTTTTTTCTAACCTTTTGGGCAAATATCAAAGCCCCTTCTAGCGGAGTGTTTGGCAAAATTGCTAAAAACTCTTCACCACCATATCTACCGACGATATCAACATCTCTTTTTAGTTGTAAAAAAAGAGTTCCTATCTTTCTAAGGATTACATCACCAGCTTCATGTCCAAAAGTATCATTGACACTTTTAAAATGATCTATATCAAAAAAACATATTGAATACTCTATTTTATATCTTATATAACTTTTCTCAACTCTATTTAACTCTTCATCTAAACCTCTTTTAGAGACAACTGAAGTTAAAAAATCTTTTTTACTCTCTTTTTTAGCAATACTTAAAGCATTTTGTAGCTTTTTTATCTTTATCTGCAGAGTTTTTACTACTTCATCATCTTTTTTTATCTTATCACCCAAAAGATCGGTCTCAATCTCTAGTGACTCTGCAATTTTTATAAGTCTTGATTTTATCGTTTCAAAATTTTGTTTATTGTGATCAAAGCTCTGTAACTCTTTTTTGATATTTAAAATCCGTTCTCTGCTAAGGTTGCTATTATCTATAAGATTTACAATTTTTTGTGAAACATCACCTAAAAGCTCATCAAGAGAGAGTACTCTGTTTTTTACCTCTTCGCGATCAAGTTCAATACGCTTATGAACTAATTTTTTTATTCTCTCTTGCACATCTTTAGAGTTTATAATGTGAGGTGCATTTTTTAGCTCATAACTAAGTGTTGTTAGCTCATCATCCATAATTGCAGATATAGATGGTGTAAGTGATGCTATTATCATTGAAGCCATAGCATCGATTGTTTGATTCTCTTTATTGCTACTTAAAGCTTCAACAATTTCATCTATCATGCTTTCAAGATCATTTTTATTAACTTTTATATATGTGCCCAGTTCTTTTAAAAAATTATCATCATAAGCAGTCAAAAAATCAAACCACTTATTTTTTATGATCTCAAAAGTATTAAAATCAGCCAAATACTCAATACGCTCTAAAGAGGCATTTGCTAACTCTGTTGCTTTTTTATTGTGTAAAATTGAGATACTTTGAAGCAATCTCTTGACTAAAGTTACTAAAATTAGATTTTGTTTGTTTTTTTCTTGACCGGCAATTCTATTTAGTGTGGCTACTAAATAGGTCATAAGCTCATCTAATGTATTGATATTATACTTTGATATATCCTCTTTTAAAAATGGATTTAATTTATCTAAAAACTTCTCTTTTTTACTACAATCTAAAAGTTTAAAACCTCTTTTTGCTGCAATTTTGCAAAAAGTCTCTTTATAATTATCTGGCGTAAGTGGCGTAGAGTTAGAATTCAGTGTCTTTAGCGTCTCTCTTACTATATCATTAATCGTCATTTTAGTGCCTTGATTGCTATTTTAGAACGAACTGAATCTAAAGCTTTTTGACTTGCAAACTTAATAGCTTCA
>VAPK010237463.1_pt1 | contig 15048 bp, 11 predicted proteins | sample 3395031 | NCBI WGS metagenome assembly VAPK01 (sample SAMN08290443, study PRJNA428436) | hydrothermal vent metagenome | isolation source: Deep-sea hydrothermal vent chimney 1 | place: Pacific Ocean: Juan De Fuca Ridge
AATAATAACACGAAACCTGAAGGATTTCAAAGCATCGAAATTGCCAGTAATGACAGCAAGACAATTTTTAGAAATAATGAAATAAAGCGGCCTATTGCCAACAGCAGGTTATAGCCCATGCCGCAAATCACGGTTACATAGAAAAATGAACGATAAAATAAAAGATATAACTTTAAAGAAAATTTAAGCGGGAAAATGCGGCACGTCCCATACCCGCACACGTTGTCTGTTTAATGATACTGTTTATTCTCTCCTTCCATTAAACGAAATTCTGTAGTTCGGGTGCAGATTTTGAAGTCATTAGTTGTCCTTTTAATTTCCATTGTGTAAATATCATAAAATTTTTCATTTCAAAAAATCAGTCTTTTAAATCACAGAAACCCGCACAAAAAAGACATTCCAATTTAAAAACATTCCATTGTTAAATTAATAACAAATTATTGCTCCCTGTTTCTTTTGTCGTACTTTTGCAGGGAATTTAGTATTCCAAATTGATGGAAAAAGAAAAATTATTTAGTGAATTCCTTCCGGTAAGCAAAGATGCGTGGAAGGAAAAGATCAAAGCCGATCTCAAAGGGGCCGACGATGAAAAGAAACTGGTCTGGCAAACGGAAGAAGGTTTTGCGGTACAGCCCATTTACACACTAGAAGATGAAATCGGATTAGAGTATTTAAGTTCCCTTCCGGGGAATTTTCCATTTGTCCGGGGCAACCGGAAAAGCGGAAATACCTGGAAAGTGAACCAACTTATCCGTGTTAACGATGTTGAGAAAGCCAATCACTTAGCACTGAATGCCGTTAAAAACGGAGCCACTTCTTTGGCCTTTGATTTTGAAGAAAAACCAGATTTCAATACGCTTGAGACTTTGTTAGATGGGATAAACGCTGAAGAAACAGAACTCAGTTTCAAAGCAGAAAACCCAGTGGAATTGAGTTCTTTCATCGTAAAGCTGGCTCAAAAACGTTCGTGGAATGTTGAGAAGCTCCATGGATCGATTTATTGTGATCCGGTTTCCGAACTGACTTCACAAGGCAAATTTCCTGATTTCGATTTAGCTGAGAAGTTGTTTGAAGATGTGAAAAACCTGTCTGCTTTTCACTGCCTGACGGTGAATGCCGGAATTTTTCATAACAGCGGGGCCAATACAGTTACTGAAATAGCACTGGCATGTGCTACTGGAAATGCTTATTTACAACATTTTACAGAAAAATGTTTTGATGCGGGGGAAGTTGCCCGCAGGATGCGTTTTAGTTTTGCTACCGGTTCGAATTATTTCATGGAAATTTCCAAGCTCCGGGCTTTCAGGTACCTGTGGGCAAAAATTCTGGAAGCTTACGGATTGAAGCAGGAAGAGGCAAAAACATACATTCATGCGGTGAATGCTTTCCGGAACAAAACCGTTTACGACCCGTTCGTAAACATGCTGCGAACCACCACCGAGACCATGTCTGCCAGCCTTGGCGGAGCCGATTCCATCACGGTATTATCCTACAACAGCGTTTTTGAAGAAACCGATGAAATGGCCATCCGCGTTGCCAGGAATCAACAAATCATATTAAAGGAGGAATCCTTTTTCGACAAAGTGGCCGATCCTGCTGCAGGTTCTTACTATATTGAAAACCTTACCAATAACCTGATCCAAAAAGGATGGGAGTTATTTTTGGAAATTGAAGAAGAAGGCGGTTACATTTCTGCTTTCCAAAGCGGCGATATTTCAAAACGCATCCGTAATGAAGCTTCCAAAAATGATTTGCGGGTGGCACTCAGAAAACAATCTATTTTGGGGGTAAACCAATTCCCAAATCCACTCGATCATCTGGATGAAAAAATTTCGGAGGAGATTTTTGATCTTCAAGAATATAATGAAAACCAGGAACTTGCTTCATTGAAACCTTACCGCGCAGCAACAGCTATAGAGGCATTGCGTCACAAGACGGATTTGTTTGCAATGAAAAATAAACGTCCGCAAGCCTGGATGTTCACCTACGGCGATGTGTCCAAAAGTATAGCCAGGGCCCAGTTTGCAGGGAATTTTTTCGCCTGTGCCGGTTATGAGATCGTTAACCATACCGGTTTTGCTACTTTAGATGCAGGAATTGCAGCAGCATTGAAAGATAAACCTGAAATTGTGGTGTTGTGCAGTTCCGATGGTGCTTATGAAACCATAGCACTTCCGGTTTTTGAAACGCTGAAAGAGCAATGTATCATGGTGCTGGCAGGAGATCCGCAAAATATCATTGAAAAATTAAAAGAAGCCGGAATAGAGCATTTCATTCATGTGAAAAGTAATCTTACGGAGGAATTATCAAAATATCAAAGCCTTCTTGGAATTCATTAGAAATCGAAAAATTATAACTGAAATCCAGAGACTTAAATTAAAATATTCATGAAACCTGATTTTAAAAATATCAAAATAGACGGTGTCACAGGGATCAGTTCTCAATACCGGGAACAGCAAATTCCGGATTGGATGCCTGCCGAACAGATTCCCGTAAAGGCGGCTTATACCGAATATGACCGGAAAGGGTTGGAACATCTGAATTTTGCAGCAGGTTTGGCTCCTTTTTTGCGCGGCCCTTATTCTACCATGTATGTTACCCGGCCATGGACGATTCGTCAATATGCCGGCTTCTCAACGGCTGAAGAATCCAATGCGTTTTACCGCAGAAATCTGGCTGCCGGACAAAAAGGGTTGTCAGTAGCTTTTGATCTCGCCACGCACCGCGGTTACGATTCTGACCACGAACGGGTAGAAGGAGATGTGGGAAAAGCCGGAGTCGCCATTGATTCGGTGCTGGACATGAAGATACTTTTCGAGGAAATTCCACTGAAAGACATTTCCGTTTCGATGACCATGAACGGCGCCGTTTTGCCGGTAATGGCCTTTTATATTGTAACAGCGCTGGAACAAGGCGCCAAACTGGAAGAACTTTCAGGAACCATCCAGAATGATATTCTGAAAGAGTTCATGGTGCGCAACACTTATATCTATCCTCCGGGACCTTCCATGCGGATCATTTCGGATATTTTTGAGTACACATCCAAAAAGATGCCCCGGTTCAATTCCATTTCCATTTCAGGATATCACATCCAGGAAGCTGGAGCTACTGCGGATATTGAACTGGCTTACACGTTGGCCGACGGGTTGGATTACATCCGTACCGGAATAAAAGCCGGGTTGAAAATTGATGATTTTGCGCCGAGGTTGTCTTTCTTCTGGGGACTGGGCATGAACCATTTCATGGAAATTGCAAAACTCAGGGCTGCGCGTATGCTTTGGGCAAAAATTGTGAAACAGTTCGAACCAAAAAATCCCAAGTCGATGGCTTTGCGCGCCCACACCCAGACTTCAGGTTGGAGCCTCACGGAACAAGATCCGTTCAACAATGTAGCGCGTACCTGCATCGAAGCCATGGGTGCCGCTTTGGGCCACACACAGTCGTTGCATACCAATGCGCTGGATGAAGCCATAGCGTTGCCCACAGACTTTTCCGCCCGCATTGCAAGAAATACGCAAATTTATTTGCAACAAGAAACGGAAATCTGCCGTTCTGTTGACCCGTGGGCCGGTTCTTACTATGTGGAAAGCCTCACTCAGGAACTTGCAGAAAAAGCCTGGAAACTGATTAAAGAAGTGGAAGAAATGGGCGGAATGGCCAAGGCTATCGAAACCGGGCTTCCCAAAATGCGCATTGAAGAAGCAGCCGCGCGAAAACAGGCCCGTATCGATGCCCAAAAAGATGTCATCGTTGGCGTAAACCGCTACAAAGCCGAAACGGAATATCCGTTGGAAATACTGGAAGTGGACAATACCGCTGTGAGGGAATCTCAGATAGCCCGTTTGAAAAAAATGCGTGCAGAAAGAAACGAAGAAGAAGTTCAGCAATGCCTTGAGGCCATTACAGAAGCCTGCAAAACAGGCAAAGGAAATTTGCTGGAACTTTCGGTAGAAGCAGCAAAAAAACGTGCCAGTCTCGGGGAAATTTCGTATGCTTGCGAAAAAGTTTTTGGAAGATATAAGGCAGTGATAAAATCCATTTCAGGCGTATTTTCGCAGGAAGCCGGTGACGATCCTGTGTTTGAAAAAGCACGGAAACTCGCCGATGAGTTTGCCAGAATTGAAGGCAGGCGGCCACGCATTATGATTGCCAAGATGGGACAGGACGGCCACGACCGTGGCGCCAAAGTAGTGGCTACCGGTTATGCCGACATTGGTTTTGATGTGGATATCGGACCGTTATTCCAGACTCCTGTAGAAGCCGCAAGGCAAGCAGTAGAAAATGACGTGCATATTCTGGGTATCTCAAGCCTGGCAGCCGGCCATAAAACGCTGGTACCGCAGGTTATTGAAGTGTTGAAAAATTTGGGCAGGGAAGATATTATGGTGATTGCCGGGGGAGTTATTCCTCATCAGGATTACCAGTTTCTATATGATGCCGGTGTGGCTGCTATTTTCGGACCGGGGACTGTAGTTGCCGAAGCCGGAATCAAAATGTTGGAACTGCTTCTGGAAGCCAGGGCCTAAGCCCGGTAAAACCCGTATATTCTGAATTTTATTACCTTAGACGTTTCTGAAAGAGATATCTGTATGTCAGATTTTTTGTCTGTTGCAGACTCATTTTCAGTGTAATGACTTTTTAAAATAACTACTTCAACTTCATGCACACTGATATTTTAAGCTTGTTCGGTTATCTCGCATCCCTGATCATTGCGGTTTCCATGGCCATGAGTTCGATTGTGAAATTTCGCTGGATCAACTTGGTCGGGGCACTGGGATTTGCACTTTACGGACTTTTCATCAACGCTATTCCTGTTACACTCCTGAACGGCTTTATCTTTGCTGTTGATGTTTATTATCTGATAAAAATCTATCAGAAAAAAGAAGTCTTCCAGATACTTGAAGTCCGTAACGATAACAAATACCTGCAGGAATTCATCCAGTTTCACAATCATGAAATTCATAAATTCTTCCCCGGATTTGACTACAAACCGGAAATGAATACCATTAGTTTTTTCGTGCTTCGCAACATGAAGGTGGCGGGCGTTTTTCTGGCACATCGTGAAGATGTCGATATTCTTCATGTGGGACTTGATTATGTGATCTCCGAATACCGGGATTTCAAAAATGGAGAATACATTTACCAGCATCTCAAATCCAGGTTTGTTGCAGAAGGTTTTAAACTGGCACTGGCTCCGGCAGCGAATCTCAAATATATTCGGTATCTCAAAAAACTCGGGTTTAAGGAAGACGGCGTTGGAAATTTTACCATGGATCTTGTCTTAAAATAAACTGAAATCCAAGCGTATGCGATTGCTAATTCAAAACGGGAAAATAATTACGGCACAAGATATTTTTTCTGCCGATCTTTTGATTGAAAATGGAAAAATTATTCAAATTGAACCAAAAGGACTTCCTGTCGATATTGCCGATGAAGTAATTGATGCCAAAGGACTTCCTGTTTTCCCCGGTGGAATTGATCCACATGTCCACATGCATCTGCCAACTACCGCAGGATATTCCAGCGATGATTTTTATTCCGGAAGCAAAGCCGCCTTGATGGGAGGGACTACAACACTAATAGATTTTGTAACACCGCATAAAGGGCAACTTCTGTTGGATGCTCTGGAAGAACGTAAAAAAGAAGCTGACAATTGCCTCGCGGATTATTCATTTCACGTAAGTCCGGTGGAATGGAGAGAAGGTCTTCCGAAAGAAATTAAAGCTCTAAAAGAAAAAGAAGGAATTTCTTCCTTCAAGGTCTATCTGGCTTACAAAGACAGCATCGGACTGGATGACAGCGATTTGAAAAATGTGATGAAAGCTGTTGCTGAAATCGGAGGCATGGTTACGGCACACTGTGAGCTGGGAGATGAAATTGATGCACTAAGAAAAACCTTGATAGAAGAAGGACATACCACACCTGATTTTCACCCCGTTTCGCGACCTTCACACATGGAATCCGACGCTGTTAAAAAAGCTGTCGGTCTTGCTGTAGAAACAGGTTGCCCGCTTTACGTGGTTCATGTTTCAGCCAAAGATTCCATAAAACATATCCGAGAAGCCCGGCAGAAAGGACAAAAAGTATTCGGGGAAACCTGCCCGCATTATTTACTACTGGATGACTCAAAATACCAGGGAAATTTTGAAAAAACGGCCGCTTTTGTAATGAGTCCGCCACTGCGGAAAAAAGAAGATGAGGAATCTTTATGGACTGCACTTGCCGGAGATGAAATTCAGACTGTGGGAACCGACCATTGTCCTTTCATGCTCGACCAGAAAAAAGCCGGGATCTATGATTTTACAAAGATTGCCAATGGAGCCGGAAGCGTTGAGCACAGGTTAACATTGCTTTACACCTGTGGCATTCTTCAAAACAAGCTAAATTGGAATCAGTTTGTAAATATTGTTTCAACAGCGCCGGCCAAAATTTTCGGACTCTATCCGCGCAAAGGGGAAATTGCCGTAGGTTCAGATGCCGACCTTGTGATTTGGAATCCTGAAAAAACACACACCATCTCCGTGAAAGATCATTTCATGCATTGTGACCAGGACATCTTTGAAGGCTTTTTAACGCGAGGTTGTCCAGAATATGTAATCACAGGGGGTAAGATTGCCGTAAGGCTGGGAAAATGGACAAAAACCCCTTTAAAAGGAATTTTCCTCAAAAGAGACTAAAGTAAAAAAAAACCGGGAGCTTTGCTCACCGGGCTTTTTAAATCTGTCTTTTCTTAATAGAAATTAATTCTGTTATCCTGAATATCGGAGGCATCCTTAAGTGCTATATAAGGATAATCCTGATTAACACGCTGTATAAAAGTAGCAGTCAGTTGATTTACAAACTGGTTGTAGCTAGCAGGAGTGTCGGCCGGTATTATTCTGTCAAGTTTAACAACAAAAGTTGCCGCATTCCCAATAATAGGCTGGCTTACCGTGCCTTGCTTCATACCAAAAACAGCTCCTATGACGTTATTTTCCATACCGAATCCAATCAGATTTCTCGAACTAAAAGACAGGTTGTCTTCTTCCTGAATATCCAGTTTCATAGATTTTCCCATCTGGCTCAGATTACCGTTAAACGCTTTCATTTTGGCAGCCAGATACCGTCCTTTCGCTTTATTCACCACAAATGGACGAATCATGGATTTAATTTTGTCAAGGGAAGGAACTCCTGCATCAAATTCTTTGGTAACCACAGCGATGACATACTGGTCTTCCATATCGAAAACGCTGGAAACCTGTCCCTGATCGGTTTCGCTTTTAAATGCCCAACGAACAATTTCTCTGGGGCTTTCCAATCCTGGAATGGCATTAGTTGTTTCCAAAACCTTGGGTGCTTCACGAATTTGGTAATGATCTTTATGAGCAGTACTTTCAAAAGAAGTAAGATCATGAGAATTTGTAACAAACTCACTTGCTTTTGCAAAAACGTTCTGATAGGTATTGTTACTGGCAACCACATCTTGAGTTATCATGGCAACCTTCACTTTTTGCGAATAATCCTTTTTGTTGTTCACTTTAATGATATGAAAACCAAATGGGGTTTCAGCCAACGTAACTTTACCAACACGAGTGTTTACAGCAGCTTCGTTAAAAGCTCCAACCATTTGTCCATCAGCGAACCAACCCAAATAGCCATGATTCTTTTTCGCTGTAGGATCATCAGAATACTCTTTAGCAAGCGCTTTAATTTTATTAGGATTTCTCTTTAAAACAGTTAAAAGACTGTCTGCCAAATGTTTTGCTTGTGCTTTCGTGCGGTCTATCTCGGGGAGTGCCCTGTAGGCACCTTTATAAGCAATTAAAATATGGCTTACGTTCATGCTGTCAGGGCGGCGTTCAGAAGCCAACAGGCGACCCATAGTGAATGAATAATTCTGAAAATATGGTTTTGAAACAGTCCCCACTTTGGAATGAAACATTAAGGAATCTATTTGTGGTGGAAGTTCGCCTTTCTTCATCCATGCAGTATCATAAGTCTTATCCGTATTGCCTTTTGCAAATTCCTGTGGATGATCGGTTTTAACAAAATCTTCCCAAGTAAGATTGGTACTTTTTTGAGCCTTTTCAATATCTTTCTTGGAAGGCACCACGTTGAAAACAACATACTCTAAACCCCTGGACTTCTTTTGTTTAAACTCATTCTTATGTTCATTGTAATAGGTTTGATAGTCGTTATCCGTAACTTGAATCAGGCTATCAGGAACATCAGCATAACGGGCAGCTACATAGGTAATTTTTGCACTCGTATTCTGGTTGTTGTATTCGTCTCGAGCCAATTCTTTCGGAAGATAATATGCCTGGGCAATGAGGGTATTGAATTTTTGACGTAACTGGTCTTCTTTGATATAATTTTCCAACGCATTCCACTGCTTTTTCACCCTTTCAGGCATCTGATCGTATTGCTGAAGGAACTGGAGAATTCTGTTCCGGTCGAATTTCCCTGTATTGGGATTGGCAAAATATTTCTGGATCAACGGATGTGGATTTTTTCCCTGAATTAAATCGAACATTTCGTCAGCAGTTACTTCAACCCCCAATTCTTTATACTCTTTGTTCATCAGTATCTGGCGAACCATTTGCTCCCAGGTTTGTTCCCTTACGCGAAAAGTTTCATCAGTAGTCAGGCTGTTTCTCTGTTGCTGCTGCTTAATGCTTTCAGTATTTTTGTCAACCTTCTTGTTAAAATCCATGATGGTAATCTCCACCCCATCAACTTTACCGGCATTTACATCCCGCCGATTTGATTTCTTCATAAAGTCACCAAGAATAAACGCTGCAAGAGCACCTCCGATTACAATTACAAGAAGCGTTGAATGTTTCCTAATACTTCCAATAGCGGCCATCTTTTCCTAAATTTTATTATTTTTCAAAATAGAGCTGCAAATGTACGAATTGAATTGATAAATAAAAGAAATAAGATCAATTTTGATTTTAGTATCAACCAGTTAATCCTGAAATCTTAAGGCAAGGGTTACTATCAGGTGGCAGAATCCTTTTTGGGATTCTGCCACTCAAAGCAAAAACCCTAAAAGTTTTCCTTTAAGTCCCTATAAGCGTGTTTTTTACAGGATACCTTTCATGAACCAAATGTGATGATAATAGGAATAACTATTTGTTACAATAGTTTATTGTGTGTAATGAGAAATAGTATCCTTAATCTAGGCCTACAAAACTGTTAATTTTACCTCTTCCAGTTTATTTTCAGTCGCCTGCAAAATTTTAAACAAAAAAGGAGAGATTTCAATTTGATCGGAAACCCCGGGAATGCTCCCAAAATGATGAAGAATAAAACCGGCCAGGGTCTCATATTCTTCCGATTCGGGAATTTTCAGATTGTATTTATCATTCAGGTAGTCGATTTCAAGGCGCGCAGAAAAGATAAATTCCTTATCGGAGATCATTTTCTCAACCGCTTCATCCACATCATATTCATCTTCTATTTCGCCAAAGATCTCTTCAATAATATCCTCCATGGTTATCATTCCTGAAGTCCCTCCGAATTCATCTACCACCACAGCAACACTTTTATGTTTTATGATAAAAGAATTTAAGGCTTTTTTTGCCGTACTTGTTTCTGGAAATATTTCCACCTTGCGAAGCACATCACGAATAGATTCAGGCCGGATAAACATATCATAAGCATGCACATATCCCAGAATATTATCAATCGATTGCTCGTAGATCATGATTTTGGAATGCCCTGTTTCGGTAAAAAGTTTTCGCAACACATTGGGTTGTTCTTCAATTTCCAGCGCCACAATTTCCGTTCTAGGAACCATACAATCCCGCAATTTTACATGCTTAAAATCTATGGCATTCTGGATCATTTGAATTTCCTGATTAAAAGCCTGATCCGTATCATCTCTGATGTTCAGATCCTGGACGTATTCATTCAAGTCGATAGCGCTGAAGGTGTACCCTTCCGGGGAAATCTTCAGACGCAAAACTCCTTTCAAGATCAATTCCGAAATGCCGATGTATAAAAAGATAACCGGATAAAACAAATAATAAAACAACCAAACGGGTATTGCAAAGGTCTTAAGAAGCCCTTCTGGCTGGATGCGAAACAGTACTTTGGGAATGAATTCGGCAACAACCAGAATTAAAAGTGTGGCCAGGATTGTCTGGAAAAGCAACACATAAAACTCGGAGCCCATGGAAGCCGGGAGATAGTGTATGATGAATGGTTTCAGTAGCTTGGCCATCGCAAGACCATACACAACCAGAGAAATATTATTTCCAAGTAGCAAAGCTCCGATAAACCGGGACGGATTGGCATAAAATTTAGAAAGTATCCTGGCAGGTTTGAGCTGTTTCTTCATGTCCAGCTCATGTTTCAGCCGGGAGGAGCTCACAAATGCGATTTCCATTCCTGAAAAGAAAGCGGAAAACGCCAGAGAAAAAATGATAATAATCCAGTCCGTACCCATATGAATAACAATTCTTTAAAGAAACTATTCTTGTAAGAATCTAATGATTCTTTTACAAAAATAAAGGTTTTCTTATTGCAGAGAGTCTTGTTTTACATTCAGAACGCCTCTGATACCATAAACGGTGCGGTGGGTAAATGATTCGTTGGCAACCATGCTGTCGCCAAAAATCGTACCGTCAGGGCCGACAATTTTCACAAAGCTGGGGGCAGTAATTTTTTTGGTCCACTCATTCCAGATAAGATTTTCGGTGTAAAGGGTTTTGTGTGTATTGAGATTTTCAACCACCACATTGTTTCGTGCCTGAAGTATCCTCAATTTCTCCTTCCGGATCCCGTATTTAGCCTTTAACAAAGAAATTGGATGTCCCAGGGTATCATAAAATTTCACAGAAAAACCTTTAGGAAATTCCGTATAAGGTGCATTTCCGTCGTAACGAAGCATCAGCGGGCTAGTAAGCACCAACTGAATCCTTCCCGAATCGGTACGTTCATAACGGATATCACTTGCAGAAAGAGCAGCGATTGTATCTTCTGAAGTCAGGTTTTGAACAGTCTTAATTGAGTTTTCACAAGAAAAAAGCGCCCCCACTAATAGAATTACAGAGGCGCTCTTTAGTAATTTAGTAAGCATTTTTTTATCTATTAGACCTTATTTTGAGGCCCTAACTATGGTTTCTTCATTAATCCAGCAACCCACTTTGTACTTTTCACCCGGTTTCAGGTTGTAAAAGAACAAATTTTCAGTCGTTGGAAAATGTTGTTTATAAATCACAATCCTTTTGTTCATAGATGAAGCCAGGTCAGGATCGACCCTCTTGGCTTGTTCATACTTGTCTACCGCAGCCCAGTAAGCCACTTCTTTAGTCAGCGCATTATTACCACATTTGTCTGCACTTTGAGCATACAAATCACCAATCAATACATAAGCCTGTCCATAATGATGATTAACTTTGAGCGCTTTAAAAGCCATCTCACGGGCTTTTGGATAGTTATTTAGCATCTGATACGCCTGAGCCATCATCATGTTGATCTCAACCAGTTTATCATTGTTGGTCAATGAAGTAGCCTGGGAAAGATATTTAATGGCTTCTGCATATTTGTTACGCTGCATCATCATTTTTCCAAGCAGGAAAGCCATATCAGGTGAAGGAGCGACTTTATACAGGTTCACGTTAGCATTGTAATACAATGAGTTGTTGAAACATTGTTTTGATTCCAACGTTGAAACAATCTGTTTCAATAATTGGGGGTCGTTCGGGGTAGCGTCAAATTTTTTCTGATATAAGCCAACCAAAATATCGCAACTTGCGAATGGCTGAAATGTTAGATTAATATTCTGTTTAATATTCTGATATTCCATCACTTTACCTGACCTATTTTCAGCCTTGTAGCCTTGGAGACGGTGATTCACATAACCTATGATATGGTCATATGTTTGAACCACAGTTGTAGTATCAATTTTACCTTCATTCGCAAGCTGTGTGGTAAACCTGAAGTAGTATACTAAAACAGCGCCCAAAGACTGCTCTTTATCCATGTTTACAGATTGTTTGAGCAACTGGTAAATTTTTGTTTCGGCTGACGGATCCACCTGGTATAAGTCGATAGCCTCCCGGCCTAAAAGCTCTCCTTTTTGAAGTTCCGTTGTTCTATACTTATACGGAAAATACTTCATTCTTTGCAAATAAATCAACTGCAACGTGTCTATCAACGCTTTTTTAACATTAGGTGAGGATGCTTTTTTAATTCTGAATTTGATCATTCTGGCACCATCGATATAAATGTTTTCTGTAGCTCTCGGACAATTGTTAAATACCCAATACCAAGGATTTACAGCATCATTAATAGTATTATTCGTATAGTGGCTTTGCCGCCATTGTTTATAGAATTCTCTATATAAAGATAAGTTCATGATGCACGTAACACTATCCTTACCATATCTTGAGCCATTATTCTGAGGAACAATGTTTACAACGGGGTTTGTCGCCATCGCCGAGAAACCAAAACTCAATCCAAGTAATAAAATTAAGATTTTTGCTTTCATTTTAAATAAAATATTAGGTTAATTATCTGTATTTCTGTTTATAAAACCAACTCTGTACAATATTTATTCCAAAAGTTAAATCAAAGAAGCTCTTTTTAACTAAATTGTTCTGAACTGTACCGCGACTGCCTATTTCGAAACCAAGATTCAAATTGCTTCGGCTCCTTTTGAATGGGAATTTTACGCCTCCTGTAATGGCAAATTCATTAATGGAGAGTCCATTTAACGATAGATAAGATTGTTGATAGCGTGCACCCATACGATATGTCATCCTCTTCCCTAAATGTGAAATGGAGCTGTGTATTGGAGTATATTCCCCGCCAATGGCCAACGAAAATGAATTCTGAAGTGAATCGGATTGCCCGAACGACCTGTACTGACTCCAGTCCTGCCACTTTACATCGGCTCCGAACAACCATCGGCCAGGCTGTGAGTAAGTAAACCCAACCCCATAATGTGCAGGTATCAATACTTTTCCTTTTGCATCCAAGCTGTATTGCAAGGTGTCTTTTACAACAGCCGGGTTGGATCCATATCCACCGGTGACACTTGTTGCCAGAAAATCACGACTGGCAGCAACATTTACTTTATTACTGTAAATCACACCAAGGGTGATCTTCCTTCCATTTTTAAGATGGATATCATACTGAAGGCCCCAATCAGATAAAATATCTCCCACTTTTACATATTGCTCAGTTTTAGTACCGAAAACATTCGGTGAATCTGTAGAATAGACCATATTATAATAACGGGTATTACCAAAGAGATAAACCAGGTTTACTCCCACACGAAGGTTGTGTGTGATATTAAATCCGTTACCCCAATATACACGGGTCAATCCACCTTTTCCCCAGCGTTCACTTGTCAACTTCCCATAACCAGAAACATTAATATCTGAAAGAATATCATATCCAATCTTGCTATAAGGCATGGCCCCCAGACTGGCACGCCACCATTTTGTTACTGGGAAACCCATTACTACGTGTCCGAGAGCAACATAATTGTAAGATTCTGAGTTCTGTATAGTACTTAAAGATCCGTAATTTGCAAGAATTCCCGTTTGGAAAACAAAAGTCAAAGAATCGAAACTAGCGTAAGATGCCGGGTTTGCTGTGTTCACAACAAAAGGGTCTGAAAAACCTACAGAAATACCTCCCATACTTTGTTGCTGGGTGTTGATATTTTCCCCGTAAAGGCTTCCCAAACCATATCTTGAAAAAGGTGAATTTATGTCCTGCGCATGCAACGACACGGCAAGAAATGCTAACCCAACCAATAAACCTAACTTATTTTTCCTCATTGAAACTTAGAATTTCCTTTAAACCTTCCAAAACAATATTTGGGGCTGCAAAGATGTTATTTTTTAATCTTTTATCAAAATATTTATAATCACCACCTCCCAGAATGATTCTTAAATCATCAAACTGCTTCCTGTATTCATCAATAACTCCATCTATTTCTGCAACTAAACCATTCATAACTCCTGAAAGAATGGCTGTTTCTGTTGAGTTTCCAATCAAAGGAAGTTCCTTTTCCACAGGTTTTATGAACGGGAGTTGCTCCGTAAAAGTATGCAGCGCTTTAAATCGCATCATCATGCCGGGACTTATGCCCCCACCGATATATTCATCATTCTGATTTACAACATTATAGGTAATAGTCGTTCCTGTTACTACAGCCAAAACATTCTTTCCGGGAAAGCAAGCTCTTGCACCTGCTACGATAGCCAGCCTGTCTTTTCCCAGACTTTGAGGTGTTTTGTATAAATTTTTAAAGGGAAGTCGTGTCACCTCATCCGGTTTTAAAAAGAAACCACATCTTCCCAATGCTTCATTAAATTCTTTGGGATAATTTCTTACAGAAGACAAAACCGAAGCATTGATTTCCGGAAATGTTTGCAATATCTTCTCTAAAAAAACAAACTCCGGGCTATCAAAAATTTGAAGGTCTAATAACTTGTTTTTCTGAAAAATGGCAAATTTCGTACGAGTATTACCAATATCAATAATTAGTTTCAATCCCATATTTTCATTCCAAGGTACAAAAATACGTTTTAAGGGATTACAGACAAAATTTGAGAGCATTAAGAACACGAATTTTTTACTTTTTTAAGAATTCTATTTGCCAAAAGAAAAAAAGGTTTAATTTTGCCGCTCCAAACAACAAGGTACCATAGCTCAGTTGGTAGAGCAACGGACTGAAAATCCGTGTGTCCCTGGTTCAATTCCAGGTGGTACCACCCAGTATTTGGTTTAGGACCCTGAAAGCCTCTGCCTTTCAGGGTTTTTTATTTCTTTAATCCAAACATCTTTGCTTGAAAGAACTCGATTGAAAGGCATACTTGGCAATAGTTTTATGTGTGAGCTTTCCGGGTTCAAGGAATCAAAATTTTCTTTTTCGTTATAAAGATTTTTCGTAATCATTTAGCAGCCTACATTTAAGTAATAAAGTTGCTACCATCAAAAGTAGAGCAAAGTTCGTTGTAAATGTTCTTATTATTTTTTCTGGCAGTTGAAATAAACCCTTCTATACGGGCATAAGATTCTGCTCCCTTGAAACTTGGCTAAATA
>VAPK010240846.1_pt1 | contig 15038 bp, 21 predicted proteins | sample 3395031 | NCBI WGS metagenome assembly VAPK01 (sample SAMN08290443, study PRJNA428436) | hydrothermal vent metagenome | isolation source: Deep-sea hydrothermal vent chimney 1 | place: Pacific Ocean: Juan De Fuca Ridge
AACCCATGCTGCAGGGCAAGGAAACGGTTTACCGCCCCGGCTATGATTATATCGTGCGCAAAGCGGAAAATCTGGGCGGGGTAGTGCATGACATATTAGACAACAAAATGTATCCGGCACGGGATTTTGTGATCACGGTCCCCGAACACCGATATTTTGTTATGGGTGATAATCGTGACAACAGTCGCGATAGCCGGGTATGGGGCTTTGTTCCGGATGAAAACCTGGTTGGCCATGCTATGCTGGTCTGGTTTAACTGGGAACTGGGTGATTGGCCGCGCTGGACTCGCATTGGTACATTAATCGACTAATATTAAAGAGGTAAATGCTGCGATTTCAGACAATCGGGAAATTAACTCATGATCATGAAACAAAAACAGACAGGCATGACAGCGATCGGCTGGTTGGGTGTGATTGCTCTAATTCTGGCGTTTGTTCTATTGGTCCTGAAACTGTTACCTATTTATCTGGACAGTTTTAAAGTGAGTTCAATTCTAAATGATATCGAGAATGAGGCGGGTATAGCGAATATGACGCCGGTTATGATCAGCAAAACTATAATGAAGCGCCTGGATATCAATATGGTCAATGGTATCAGCAAGGATGATATCTACATCGATAAACAGGGCAAGAAGAAAAGATCGGTAGAAATCGATTATGAAGTTCGAGAAAATATTATGGGGAATGTTGATGTGGTGGTGCATTTTCAGAAAGCTGTGACGATACCTGGACCCTGATGCTCGATCTTGCTCGGCTCCAGCGCAAGCTGGACTATACATTCAAAAAACCGGAACTGCTTGAAGTTGCCTTGACTCATCGCAGCGCATCTTCGAACAATAATGAGCGTCTGGAGTTTCTGGGGGATTCGGTACTGGGACAAATTATCAGTATTGAACTTTATCAACGATTTCCACAGGCCAGGGAAGGCGAGCTGAGCCGCCTGCGCGCCAGTCTGGTAAAAGGGGAAACCCTGGCTAAAATCGCCGCCGAGCTGGATTTGGGTAATTATTTGAAACTGGGTTCGGGCGAACTTAAAAGCGGCGGTTTTCGGCGTGAGTCCATTCTTGCCGATGCGCTTGAAGCGGTATTTGGTGCCGTCTATCTGGACAGCGATCGGCAGACCACGCATGACTTTGTGCTGCAGTTTTTTATTGATCGTCTGGCCCAATGTGATCCGGATTCAATACTTAAAGATCCCAAAACACGTTTGCAGGAATATTTACAATCAAGGGGAGCGCCTTTGCCGGAATATGAAGTTATTGCCATCGATGGTGAGGCTCATGCACAAACCTTTACTATCGCCTGCCACCTTCCTGAACTGGATAAGCCTATTCAGGCATCCGGCAGCAGCCGCCGTAAGGCAGAACAGGCCACCGCAGAACAGGCGCTAAAACAGTTAAATCATGAGTAAACAAACCACAGAAAACGATTTTCGTTGCGGTTATGTCGCCCTGGTGGGACGCCCCAATATGGGTAAGTCTACCTTGCTGAATCATCTGCTGGGGCAGAAACTCAGTATCACCTCACGCAAACCGCAGACGACGCGCCAACACCTGCTCGGTATCAAGACCACCAGGACGGAACAGATCATCTATGTCGATACCCCCGGCATTCATGAAAATGCCCGGCGTGCGATCAATCGTTACATGAACCGTACCGCTTACAGCGCACTGGAGAGCGTTCATGTCATTGTTTTTCTCATCGAGGCCCTGCAATGGACTTCTGAAGATGAGATGGTGCTCAAACGCATTAAGGAATCAGGCATTCCCGCTATTCTGGCTATCAACAAGGTAGACAGGCTGGAGGATAAAAATACGCTTCTGCCGTTTATTCAAAAAGTTTCCGGAAAAATGGACTTCATTGAAATTATTCCTATCTCGGCGATTAAAGGTATCAACCTGCCGGAACTTGAAGCCCATGTACGGGAGCAGCTGGATGTTTCTGAGCCGTTCTACCCAGCCGATCAAATCACTGATCGCAGCCAGCGCTATCTGGCGGCTGAGTTGGTGCGTGAAAAACTGATGCGCATGCTGGGTCAGGAGCTACCTTACGATCTGACTGTAGAAATCGAACAGTTCAGGGAAAATAAGGGACGCATTCATGTGCATGCTCTGATCTGGGTGGAACGGGCGAACCAGAAAGCAATTGTGATTGGCGAGAAAGGCAGTCGACTGAAAAATGTGGGTACCCAGGCGCGGCAGGATATGGAAAAACTGTTTCATAAAAAGGTATTTCTGGAAATCTGGGTAAAAGTGAAAGAAGGCTGGTCTGACGATGAACGTGCCTTGCAAAGCCTCGGATACAAGGATGAGCTTTGATTCGCCAGAGCCTGCAGGCCAGTTATGTTTTGCACAGCCGGCCCTATCGTAATACCAGCAAACTGCTTGATATTTTCAGTCGTGAACAGGGCCGCCGGGTCCTGGTGGCGCGTGGCGCGCGGCAGGGAAATTCGCGACTGCAGGGTCAATTGCTGCCCTTTATTCCCCTGTTGCTAAGCTGGCAGGGTAATGGTGAGGTACAGACCCTGACCGCCGCTGAGACAGGTACACAGCTTGCATCACTGAATGGCCAGAAGTTACTCACCGCTTTTTATTTGAATGAACTGTTGCTGCGCTTGCTGGCCAGGGACGATCCCCACCCGGCACTGTATGATGCCTATGCTCGGATCTTGCAGCAACTGTCTGAATCAGGCGGCGGCCAGATGGAAGAGGCCGGTTTGCGAATGTTTGAATGTTTTCTGTTACAGGAACTGGGTTATGGACTGGTTCTTGATCATGAGGCTAATAGCGGTGAAGTTATACAGGCTGAGCAGATGTATTGTTATCAACCGGAGCATGGTCCGCTGATACTGAGAGCTAACCCGGACTGTGAAAACGGCCTGCCGGTGCATGGCTGTACGCTGCTGGCCCTGCAGCAGGGCAATTTGACTGCAGCGGAGGCACATGGGGAATACCATTATAACCTGATATTGCGTGAGGCCAAGATGCTAATGCGCGTTAACCTGGCTCGGCATCTCGGTGCCAAACCTCTGCACTCACGCGAGCTTTACATTCAGCAAAAACAACTACTAAAATTCTGAGCATGAAAGAAAAAAATCCAATCTATCTGGGCGTTAATATCGACCATATCGCCACCCTGCGGCAGTCACGCGGCACGCGCTATCCAGAACCGCTGCAAGCAGCGCTGGTGGCGGAGCAGGCGGGCGCCGATGCCATCACCGTACATCTGCGTGAAGATCGACGGCATATTCAGGATCGGGATGTAGAAATGCTGGAGGCAACGCTGCAAACACGCATGAATCTGGAAATGGCGGTTACCGATGAAATGCTGGCTATCGCCTGCCGCCTGCAACCGGTCGACTGCTGTCTGGTACCGGAACGGCGGCAAGAACTGACCACCGAAGGCGGCCTGGACGTGGCGGGCCAGAAAGCGCGCATAAGCGAGGCCTGCAGCCGACTTGCTGAGGCGCAGATACGGGTGTCGCTGTTCATTGATCCCGACGCGCGGCAGGTGGAAGCCGCCGCCGACTGCGGCGCCCCGGTTATTGAGTTGCACACGGGCAATTATGCCGATGCGGCCAATCCGCAACAGCAGGCTCAGGAATTACAACGTATTGTACAGGCGATGGAAAAGGGAATGACCTGTGGTCTACAGGTGAATGCCGGACATGGCCTGCATTATCACAATGTTGCTGCGATTGCTGCCCTCAACGACATTGCTGAACTGAATATCGGCCATGCCATTATTGCCCGTAGTCTGTTCACCGGTCTGGATCAGGCGGTTAGAGAAATGAAAATGCTAATGCGGGACGCACGTTACTCATGATTTACGGAATCGGCACTGATATTGTCAGCGTCGAGCGTATGCGCAATAACCTTGAGCGCTACGGTCATCGCTTCGCTGAACGAATTCTTACTGACGAAGAATTAGGGGATTTTAAGGAAGTTGTCAATCATGCCCATTTTCTTGCCAAACGTTTTGCCGCCAAAGAAGCCGTTGCCAAGGCGATGGGGACTGGATTTATCAACGGTTTGTCACTACATCATATTGGGGTTGGCCACGATGCTCTGGGCAAACCGATATTGAAATTCAGCGGCCGGGCGCAAGAATTTATGCAGCGGGAAAAAATTGCGTTATCACATATCAGCCTGGCTGATGAGACGGATTATGCAGTGGCCTTTGTCACCCTGAGCTGTGAAGTCTAAGGTGAATATCATGCCGGTAGAAACTGTGATTGATATTGAAAAAAACCTTGTTATTCATACCATCAACGGGGGCTTCGGTTTGGTGGATATTGAACCTGCCTGGCGCGGCATGCTCGTCGATCCGAAATTTCAGGCAGGCATGAATGTGCTCTGGGATTTCAGGCAGGGCACCCAAACCTCTTCATTTTCTGCCGATGATATGCGCCATATTGTCAGCATGACTGCCGAGCACATCAAACAGCGGGGGGCAGAATACAAACTGGCCCTGCTGGCGCCACGGGATCTGTATTTCGGTCTTTCCCGTATGTTCGAAGCCTATGGCGATGAAATCCCCATCGAGATTCACGCTTTTCGTTCGATGCAGGAGGCGCTTGACTGGTTGAGGGAATAGCTCGCTACCAGCTGCGGGCGAGAATGTCTTTACCGTTTTCCTGCAGGCGCTTTATTTCTGAATCAAGCTGTCTGAAGCTTTCGACGAGTTTAGCTCGGTTATCCTGTTTAATCTGATCCTCGAACATTTTTGCCGCCTGCCGCAGGGCCGGTACGCCCAGGTAGGCGGTGGCGCCGTGTAGTTTGTGTACTGGATTCCGGAGAGGCTCAAGTGTGTCATTCTCCAAGTTAAGCTGTTTAAATGCTGCCTCGATAGTCTGACGATGGTCGGCTAATTCGTCCAGCAACATGCTAAACAGATCGCGAGCCAGATCCTCGCTGCCGCCTGCCTGCTCAAGCGCAATGGTGAGGTCAAATATTTCACTCATAGTTCTGTTTCCTGTTTGTCTGAGGCCCTTCAGCATCCATCCGGGCGGCGAGTTTTTCTCTAATATTGGCGCCCCTTTTATGTCGCCTCTTTTATGTTATAGGCCGATACATTACACTCTGCGGATGAATTATAAAACGATCGAATCCTATATTGGCAATACACCTTTAGTTTGCCTGCAGCGCCTTCCCGGGCAAAAAAATAACCGCCGGAGCAGCAATACGATCCTGGTTAAACTGGAAGGTAATAACCCGGCCGGTTCGGTTAAGGACAGGCCGGCGCTGAGTATGATTCGCCAGGCGGAGCGACGAGCGGAAATCAAGCCGGGTGATACCCTGATCGAGGCCACCAGCGGCAATACCGGTATTGCTCTGGCGATGACGGCTGCGGTCAAGGGCTATCACATGATTCTGATCATGCCCGCTAATATGAGCGTAGAGCGGCGTGCGTCTATGCGCGCCTATGGCGCCGAGCTGATTCTGGTCAGCGAAGAGCAGGGCATGGAAGGGGCGCGGGATCTGGCTGAAAAAATGGCCCGTGAAGGCAAAGGCCGATTATTGGATCAGTTTTCAAATCCGGATAATCCGCTGGCGCATTATGAAACTACCGGCCCCGAGATCTGGGCTGATACTCATGGTGAAATTACGCATTTTGTCAGTGCGATGGGGACTACGGGAACCATCATGGGCACCTCTCGTTTTCTAAAGGAAAAAAATCCAGCCGTGACCATCGTTGGCGTAGAACCTGCCGATGGCGCGAAAATTCCCGGTATTCGGCGCTGGCCGCAGGAATACCTGCCTGAAATCTATGATCCCTCACGGGTAGACAAACTGATGGAAGTCAGCCAGTTTGAGGCGGAGCAGACGACCCGTGATCTGGCCAGTCAGGAGGGTATTTTTTGTGGCATTTCTTCTGGCGGTGCAGTCGCAGCCGCGTTGCGCCTGTCACAGGAAGTCGAACATGCGGTGATTGTCGCCATCATTTGCGATCGCGGCGATCGCTATCTTTCGACCGATGTATTTCCGGCTGAATAGCTTCCAGGTTCCTGAACATAATGGCACGCAAACAGCGCAACAAAAAAACCGATCCGACTCCACTACAGGCCAATATAGAATCCCTCACCCATGAAGGCAAAGGGGTGGCGCATGTCGATGGCAAAACCGTATTTATCGACGATGCGCTTGCCGGCGAAGTCGTAGAGTTTATCTATACACGCAAAAAGCGTGACTTTGATGAAGGCCGCCTGCATCGGATTATTGCGCCCTCAGAACACCGGGTTGAACCGGCCTGTGCGCATTTCGGCATCTGTGGCGGTTGCCGCCTGCAACATCTTGATGCAGCCGAGCAACTACAGGTCAAGCAAAATGTCCTGCTGGATAATCTTCGGCGAGTCGGAAAAGTCGAGGCCGAAACCATTCTTCCTCCTCTTGCCAGCAGTCAATGGGGTTATCGTAGAAAAGCACGCCTGGGAGTGCGTTATGTACATAAAAAGGAACGGGTGCTGGTAGGTTTTCGTGAACGAGGTTCGTCCTTTTTGGCCGAGCTGGACAGTTGCAAAGTATTACACCCTTCGGTGGGTGAAAAATTAACCGATCTTGGCGATGTCATTCGCAGGCTCAGTATCTACCGGCAGATCCCGCAGATTGAAGTGGCCGTGGCCGACAATAGCGTGGCCCTGATTTTTCGTCATCTCGAAGCGCTGACCGAGGCGGATAAAAATATCCTCAGCGAATTCGGCAAGGCAAATAACTTCCAGATCTATTTGCAGCCCAAAGGGCCGGATACGGTCAGCCTGTTGTCGTCAACTGCGGAGACAGAGCAGGACCCGCCAGGCCTCTACTATGAACTTGTCGAACAGGGTTTAAAGCTGCATTTTGAGCCGGCGGATTTCACCCAAGTCAATCATGACATTAACACCAGGATGGTAAGGTTGGCACTGGAGCTGCTACAACTGAACAAAAACGATAACCTGTTGGAACTGTTCTGTGGTCTGGGTAATTTTACCCTGCCGATGGCACAGCAGGCGAAACAAATTGTTGCAGTGGAAGGCGATGCCGGGCTTATCCAACGAGCAAGGGAAAATGCTATCGCAAATGGCATTGAGAACGTCGAATACCATGTTGCCAACTTGATGGAAAACCTGGATAACATGCCCTGGCTGAAAAATAAATATTACCAAAAAGTGTTGCTCGATCCACCGCGTAGTGGTGCCAAAGAAGCCTTGCCCTATATTGCTGCAACAGGCGCAGAACGCATCGTCTATGTCTCCTGTCATCCAGGAACATTGGCCCGCGATGCCGGTGAGCTAGTGCATGAATACGGTTATCATCTGCGTGCAGCCGGTGTGATGGATATGTTTCCGCATACTGCGCATGTTGAGTCTATTGCATTGTTTGAAAAATAATGAACTGAGATCTGACCAAGGAAAAAATAATGGGCGTTGAAATAGAAAAAAAATTCCTGCTGGCTAATGATGCTTGGCGACAACCTGCCGATGCAGGTACAGCATTCAAACAGGGTTATCTGCTTGGCTCAGAAAAATCGTCAGTGCGAGTGCGCATCGAAGGAGATAAAGCCAATCTCAACATTAAAAGCGCCACCCTGGGTATCAGCCGACAGGAATTTGAATATCCCATCCCTATAGAAGATGCACAGATCCTGCTGGAAACCCTGTGTCAAAAACCCCTGATCGAAAAAATCCGCTATCATGTCCCTTGTGCTGGCCATGTCTGGGAAATCGATGTATTCGAAGGTGACAACGCTGGCCTGGTGGTGGCGGAAATCGAGTTGACCAATGAAAACGAAGCTTTTGATCTGCCCGATTGGCTGGGCGAGGAAGTTTCAGATGATCCCCGCTATTATAATGTTAGTCTGGTCAAGCATCCTTTTTGTGACTGGTAGCGAATGCCTCCCTTGCCTGTACACATAGAAATCGATATCCGCCGCCAGCGCTTGCGGCTTGTCGAGGCCGATGGGGTGGAAGAATTTACGGTTTCTACGGCAGCCAATGGTGCTGGCGAGCTTTTTGGTAGCGAATGTACACCCCGAGGCAGACATATTATTCGGGCTAAAATAGGTGCAGGCCAGGCCGAAAATACCGTATTTATTGGCCGCCGACCGAGCGCTGAAATCTACACCCCTGAACTTGCCCATAAATATCCGCAACGGGACTGGATCCTGACACGCATACTCTGGTTAAGTGGACTGGAAGCGGGACGCAACCGGCTGGGCAAAGTCGATACCATGCGGCGTTATATTTATATACATGGTTGCCCGCCCGACGACAGACTGGGTGTGCCGGGTTCGCATGGCTGTATAAAAATGCGCAATCAGGATATTATCCATCTGTTTGAACGGGTGTCCTGTGGAACGCAGGTCAATATTCATGAGTAAAGAGACAAAGTGTTCCTGAACAGTTATTGAAGGAGTAGTTGCCTGTGTCCCTGGGTCCCCTGATGCTGGATATTGCCGGCGAAACCCTGTCTGATGAAGATCTGGATATTTTACAACACCCCTTGGTAGGGGGCGTCATTCTATTCAGTCGCAACTATTCAAGTATTGAACAATTGCATGAACTGGTGCTGGCCATCCACGCTTTGCGTTCGCCACAACTATTAGTTAGTGTCGATCATGAAGGTGGTCGGGTGCAACGCTTCCGTGACGGCTTTAGTCCTCTACCCGCAGTAGCGCACTTCGGTCAGATATACGATAAAGAACCGCAGAAGGCACGCAAACTGGCACGTACTCTAGGCTGGCTGATGGCAGTGGAACTGCGTGCGCAGGATATCGACTTCAGTTTTGCGCCGGTACTGGATGTCGATCACGGTCTCAGCCAGGTTATTGGGGATCGCGCATTCCATCACGATCCTACGGTAGTGATAAAGTTGGCGCATGCCTATGTGGAAGGTATGCATGAGGCCGGCATGGCCGCTACGGGCAAACATTTTCCCGGTCACGGTGGGGTGGAGGCCGATTCTCATTTTGCGATTCCCGTCGATAATCGAGAATACAATGATATTTATGCCGCAGATATCCTGGTCTTTAAACGCATGATTCATCATGGCCTGGCGGCAATTATGCCGGCGCATATTATTTACCAAAAAGTTGATCCGCAGCCCGCAGGTTTTTCTTCTTTCTGGCTGAAAGAGGTATTGCGTACGCGGCTGGGATTTCAGGGGGTTATCTTTAGTGATGATCTCAGCATGGAAGGGGCAAACGTAGTTGGCAACTGTTATGCCGACCGCGCCCATGCTGCGCTTGATGCGGGCTGTGACATGGTGCTAGCCTGCAATAATCGCGCAGGTGCAATTGAGATTATCGACAGTCTGGATAAATGGGATGATCCAGTTTCACATCTGCGCCTTGCACGTATGCATGGCCGCAATAAAGTGGATACCCGGCAGTTGTTTGCCAGCAAAAAATGGAAACAGGCAGTAGCCCTGATGCAAAAATATCAGGATGACTGTAGCCTGGATTTGGAGTTCTGACATGAACGATTATATGGATAAATTTCTGGGGCTGCTGGAGGGCGATCAATACGGTATTCTGCGAATTTTCAGCATTGTTTTTGCGGCCCTGTTACTGGATTTTATTCAAAAACGTATATTGAAAAAGCTTTACCAGCGTCTGCAGTCCACACGCACTCAGTGGGATGATGCTCTTGTTCATGCTCTGCAAACCCCCCTGACGTTATTGATCTGGATAATAGGTTTTTCCCTATGCCTGGATGTCATGAAGTTACCTGCCAGTTCAGAGATGCGCCTGGTCGGGGTGATTGTCAGTATTACCTGGGTGTTGATCCGTTTTATCAGTTTTGCTGAAACTAATATCCTCTATCAGCATGAAGTAGCGGGTAAACCACTGGATCGTACTACAGCCAGTGCTATCAGCCAGTTACTGCGAAGCACAATACTAATAACTGCAACCCTGGTGGCTCTGCAAAGCCTCGGCTTTAATATTTCAGCTATTCTTGCCTTTGGCGGCATTGGCGGTATCGCGATAGGTTTTGCAGCCAAAGATTTGCTAGCCAATTTTTTTGGCGGGATGATGCTCTACCTGGATCGGCCTTTTGCGATTGGTGACTGGGTGCGTTCATCCGATCGGGAGATCGAGGGAACAGTTGAAAAAATTGGTTGGCGCACCACTGTTGTTCGTACCTTTGACAAGCGTCCGCTATACGTTCCGAACTCAGTCTTTGCCAGTATTAGTGTGGAGAATCCATCACGCATGACACACCGCAGAATTTATGAAACGATTGGTGTACGTTATGACGATATCAGTGTAATGGCAGATATTATTGGTGAGGTCAAAAGGATGTTAATGGCGCATCCTGATATTGATCAGAGCCAGACCATGATCGTTAATTTCAACAGCTTTGCGCCGTCATCACTGGATTTTTTCATTTATACTTTTACTCGCACCACAGACTGGATAGAATATCATGAGGTCAAACAGGATGTATTATTGAAAGTCAGTGAGATTATCAACGCCCATCAGGCCGAGATCGCTTTTCCCACCTCAACCTTACATATTCCTGATGAAATAAAATTTAATCAAATACCACTAAAATAAAATTTAATTATGAAAACTGAAGATTATAAGCAACTACTCTCTGAAGCGGATTGCCTGTACACCGCCGAGCAGGTTGGTGCAGCACTGGATAAAATGGCCAGCGCGATTACAGAAAAACTTTTCGACCGAAATCCACTGGTTCTCTGTGTTCTAACCGGAGCGATTATCCCGACCGGCTATTTATTGACCAGGCTTAATTTTCCTTTGCAACTGGATTATCTGCATGTCACCCGTTATGCCGATACCACTTCAGGTGGCAAGCTGGACTGGTTGTCAGAGCAGAATTATTCGCTGCAGGGACGGGATGTGCTGATCGTCGATGATATCTTGGACGAAGGTGTCACTCTCAAAGCCATTGTCGAACACTGTGAAAAGGCAGGGGCCGCGAGTATTTTTTCTGCTGTGCTAGTAGAAAAATGTCATGATCGAAAGACGGGTATTAAGGCAGATTTTGTCGGCGTGCAGACCGAAGATCGTTACCTGTTTGGTTATGGTATGGATTACAAAGGCTATTTGCGCAACGTCGATGGCATTTTTGCCGTGAAGGGGCTGTAAGCTATGCGCGGGATTGCCATTATCGGCGGCACCGGGCTGACCTCCCTACCGGGTCTGACGATCAACGAGGAGAAGCTTGTTTCTACGCCCTTTGGTGAGACCTCGGCGGCACTGCTCAAGGGCCGTTTAAATGATCAGTCGATTATGTTTCTAGCGCGTCACGGCAGCGGGCATACCATTCCACCGCATAAGGTAAATTACCGAGCCAATATCTGGGCGCTGAAAGAAGCGGGCGCCGATTACATGCTGGCTATTAATGCCGTGGGTGGTATCAACACTTTGCTTAAACCGGCCCAGCTGGTTATTCCTGATCAGATTATTGATTACACCAGTGGTCGTGAGATGACCTATTTTGATAATGATGTCAGTTCTGCACTATCAGACAGCGGTGTCGTACATGTGGATTTTGGTGAGCCTTACTGCCCACGGCTGCGCAGTCATTTGCTTGAAGCGGCGCAAAAAACCGGGATCGAACTGGCAAGCAGTGGAACCTACGGCGTAACCCAGGGGCCACGACTGGAAACGGCGGCTGAAATCCGGCGCATGGCGAAAGATGGTTGTGACATCGTCGGCATGACCGCGATGCCGGAAGCCGTGCTGGCGCGAGAACTGAATTGTTGTTATGCCAGCATTTCAGTCATCGCCAATCTGGCAGCGGGACTCGGCGAAGGCGAGATCACGATGGCTGAAATTGAAAAATATATTGCCCAGGGAATGGATGAAGTGCGCAGCCTGCTTGAAGCTGTAATTTTAAGGATACGCTGATTAATTCCACCGTTCGTCTTAATTCCACCGTTCGTCTTAATTCCATCGTTCGTGTTAATTCCATCGTTCGTGTTAATTCTACTATTCGTGTTAATTCCACCGTTCGTGTTAATTCTACCGTTCGTGGTGAGCCTGTCGAACCATGAACAGCGAACACAATAAAATTAACTGCTTAAAAGTTTCACCCTTCGACAGGCTCAGGGCGAACGGAATTAATCAGCGTTTCCTTAAATATTCAGCCTGATGATAAGTGAGGAACTGTTGGGTTTAATTCAATATTTTCTGGTTCCCACGCTCCCGCGTGGGAACCCATATGTCAATCGATACGCTGATTCGGGTAGCCGTTCCTACGCAGGAGCGTAAAACCGCTGGTGTTGCTGGAGAGCAACACGAAGCCCAACAAACGCGGTATATTTATTTCTTTTTTGCCGTGGTTTTAGCAGCAGTTTTATGTTGTGTAAACATAACCAACATACCCAATACAGGGTGATCCAGATAATGTAGTTCGGTGCTGCGGATACGTTGGCGAACCTGTTGTACTCGAAAGTAGCGCGGGCTGGGAACGATTTCCGTTCCGTTTTCGGATTCCGCATCGGCCGTCATCGTCTTCTCCTCAACAGAAGGCGGATCGAGCGTTAGTAGCAAATCTGTTTCTACTCGCAGGTAACGAGCCAGACTGACGCGAATCAGCGCATCCAGCGTTCCGATCTCGGCTGAGCCTTCCGTGGCCAGCTTTTCAGGCAGGTTCTGGTTTATCGATTCAATCTCGGATTCGTTAGTTTCCTGAGTTGCCAAAACTGGCAGGTTGAAATGAACGCTGAGCGCCTGAGCCCGGGATAATCCTGGTTGTACCCAGGCAAGATGTGCCAGCAGATGCCGGGATTTCGACTGTTTAATTTTTTCGGCTTCGCTTGTCAGACGCCATTTATTTTCTGGCAGAGGAATAAAACTCAACGCCGGATCATATTCTTCAGGTCGGCCACCCGGCCATTGGCCACCCAGTTCAATCAGAGACTCGGGCATTTTACGTTCAAGCTGTTGTGGCCAGTGTTCTGAGTTGTGGCCATTGGCCTGTAGGTTTTCAAAAATAATCACTTCGACATCGTAGTAACGTATGTCGGCGGCCTGTGATGACAGGCTGAACAATGTGAGTATCAATATTAATAGTTGCCGTTTCAATATCCTGATCCTGGGAAACATCATGTTGCGGGAAAATATTGCAGCCTGGTTTTCAATCTTCGGGCGCTGCTGTAAAGTGCTCACCACAGACTATTAATATATCATATCTGACTATGCCAGAGGAGCTATCATGGGGATAAGAGAAATTCTAAAAATGGGCCATCCCCTGTTACAACAGGTTGCTGAACCGGTCAGTGAATTTAACACGCCTGCGCTGGAGGCTCTTATATTTGATATGTTCGAGACTATGGCCATGCTTGATGGTGCGGGTTTGGCGGCTCCACAAATCGGGGTCAGTCTGCGACTGGTGATCTTTGCTGTGGAAGACAACCCGCGTTATCCTGAGGTTGAATCTGTGCCGCAGACGGTATTGATTAATCCGCAGATTACTGTTTTGGATGAAACTCTGGAGCAAGGTTGGGAAGGCTGTCTCAGTTTGCCGGGATTGCGCGGGCTGGTTCCCCGTTATCGGACTATTCGCTACACGGGCTATAATCAACACGGTGAATTAATAGAGCGTGAAGCAAGTGGTTTTCATGCGCGGGTAGTATTGCATGAGGTCGATCATCTGGATGGAATTCTCTATCCGCAACGTATTCAGGATTTGCGTAACTTTGGTTTTGAATCTGCGCTGTTCCCGGAAAGTTAAGCTAAAACCTTAAAAAACACGGGTTAAGCAGCATATTTATTTCATCATTCTTATCCTCATATTGAGGACATATGGTGTTCTAGATCAGTATTTTTATGGCATAATTGTGTTTGATTTATAAGCTCGATATGTTGTGAGGTAAAACTGACGTGAAAGTAGTACGCTGGATTTTAGGTAAAATAATCCTTTTTCTTGACTGGTTGTTCACTCCCCGCAGTATTCAGCGCAAGCCTGAAGAACAGAAGAAAATTGAACAACAAACAGATGAGTTGAAACTGTATCAATATCAGGCATGTCCTTTTTGCGTCAAGGTTAGACGCGCGATGAAACGGCTGAATTTGCCAATAGAAACCCGTGATGCAAAGCGCCATGCCAACTGGCGAGATGAACTGGTGACTCAGGGCGGGACTGAAAAAGTACCCTGTTTGCGCATTAGTGAGGAGGGTGGCAAGGTGAAATGGCTGTATGAATCCTCCGATATTATTGATTATCTTGAGCAACGTTTTGCCAGCGCAAGCTCAACCATGCGCTAATGGCTGAGCTTTATTCATTTATAAAGATCATCCATATTTCCACCGTTAGTTTTACCGGCTTCTATTTTATTCTTCGCGGACTTTCACAATTCAAGCATCAACAATGGTACAGAAAACGCTGGGCGCGCAGAATATCGCAATACAATGATACCGTGCTGTTGCTCAGTGGTATTAGTATGGCGGTCATAATTGACCAGTATCCTTTTATTAACAGCTGGTTGACGGCTAAATTTCTATTGCTGATCGTGTATATTCTGCTAGGGATGCTGGCATTCTATTGGCTGCATAATAAAAAACAAAAAATGATAGCCTGGTTGTTTGCCTTGTTGGTTTATAGTTATATCATTGGTGTGGCAATCAATAAAAATCCTGCCTGGATAATGGCAGTTTTATCATAAATTACTTTGTTATAAATGTTTATTGTCAGGAAAAAAAACAATGGAAAAAAAGGATACGACACCACTCTGGGTTTTTCTGGCCTTTTCGAGCATTAAAAGCCGCAAGGGTGCTTTGATTCTGGTTTGGATCTGTTTGCTATGCAGTTTTTTGTTTATTCCTGTGTCATGGTATCCGTGGCGTGAATGGATTGACTGGAGCTGGGCAGGCATGATGTTCGCCGTGACCGTCTGGTATTGGCTGGCGTTGCGATGGTGCGATAAAAACGCCGCCTGGGAATAATTTTTGTGGCTTCAAGTGATGGGTTTCCGCTTCGCTCTACCCATCCTACAACGTGCGAAGCAAAGAGTAGGATGGGTAGAGCGAAGCGAAACCCATCAGTCTTTATCAACCACGCTCAAGCAATTTCTTTTCCCAATTAAGTGATG
>VAPK010147998.1_pt1 | contig 15032 bp, 14 predicted proteins | sample 3395031 | NCBI WGS metagenome assembly VAPK01 (sample SAMN08290443, study PRJNA428436) | hydrothermal vent metagenome | isolation source: Deep-sea hydrothermal vent chimney 1 | place: Pacific Ocean: Juan De Fuca Ridge
CAAAACTAAAACCTATATTATATGTATTACGTTTACTGGCAATTTCGGCTTTGATTGTTGCACTGGCAAGGCCTCGAAATGTTGAGGTAAGTAAACGAACCAAAACAACCCGTGGTATTGATATTGTGATGGCCATTGATGTATCCGCCAGTATGCTGGCAAAAGATTTGAAACCAAACAGACTGGAGGCTTTGAAAAAGGTTGCCATCAAATTTGTAAATAAGCGCCCGAATGATCGTATTGGTATTGTGGTTTATGCAGGTGAGAGTTTTACACAAACACCAATTACCAGTGATAAGGCCATAGTAAAAAATACAATAAGAAAGATCAAATGGGGGCAGATCAATGACGGTACAGCCATAGGTATGGGATTGGGATCAGCAGTTAATCGTTTAAAAGACAGTAAGGCAAAAAGCAAAGTGATCATTTTACTTACTGATGGTGTAAATAATACTGGTTTTGTTGACCCGAAAACAGCAACCGAACTAGCTAAAGAATTGAATATAAAAGTATACACCATTGGTTTAGGAACCAATGGAACAGCATTATTTCCGGTTGCAAAAGATTTGTACGGAAAACTTATTTTTAGGAATGCTCCTGTTGAAATTGATGAAGATCTGTTAAAGTATATTGCCAAGGAAACCGGAGGAAAATATTTTAGAGCAACAGGAAATAAAAAACTGGAATTAATTTATGATGAGATCAATAAACTGGAAAAAACGAAAATAGAAGAATTTAAATATTATAATTACGAAGAAAAATACAGGTCTTTGGTTTTATTGGCAGGTATTTTAATTTTACTGGAAATGCTGTTAAAAATGACAGTTTACAGAAGTTTTATATAATTGTTTATTTGTTGAATTTATTAAGGAAATCACAAATAAACGAATAAACAAACAACAATAATAATGTACCAATTAGAGGAGCCAAAATACTTTTATTTGTTTGTATTCATTGCAATATTACTTGTGATGTACTTTGCTGTTGCTATCTGGAAAAGAAAAAAGCAAAAAGAATTTGCTGATTTGCCTTTGTTGAAAAAATTGAGTCCTGAAAAATCAAAATTCAAACCGGCATTAAAAATCACCGTGATTGCTGTTGGTTTGTCATTTTTAATATTTGCATTGATAAATCCAAAAATGGGTACTCAGTTAAAAACTGTAAAACGGCAAGGAGTTGATATTGTTTTTGCATTGGATGTTTCTAAAAGTATGCTGGCAGAAGATATTGCCCCAAACAGATTGGAAAAAGCAAAGCAAATTATATCAAAATCTATTGATAAACTGGGAAGTGACAGAGTTGGAATTATTATTTATGCAGGAAGTGCCTATCCGCTGCTTCCAATTACAACAGATCATAGTGCGGCAAAAATGTTTTTACAAAATGCGAGTCCTGATATGGTTTCCTCACAGGGAACAGCGATCAATGAAGCATTGAAACTGGCAAAGACATTTTTTGATGATGATACGCAAACGAACAGATTTTTGTTTATTATTTCTGATGGAGAGGATCATGAAAAAAATTCAAGTAAAATAGCAAAAGAAATTTTAGATGAAGGGATCAAAACCTATACAGTAGGAGTTGGTTCTAATAAAGGTGTTCCTATTCCGATTAAGAGAAATGGAAAGTTTGTTGGTTATAAAAAAGATAACAAAGGAGAAGTTGTAATAACAAAACTCCATGTAGAGACGTTAAAGGAGATAGCTGATAATGGAGAAGGGAAGTATATTTTAGGTAATAACACTACCAAAGCCATTGATTTTATTGAAGATCTTTTAATGAAAGCAGATAAAAAGGAATTTGAAACCAAACAGTTTTCTGATTATAAAGATCAGTTTCAATGGTTTGTTGGTTTGGGTTTACTCTTTTTGGTTCTGGATGTATTTTTATTGAACAAAAAAACAAAATGGGTTCAGAAAATGAATTTGTTTAATGAGAAATAGATAAAATGAAGAATTTATTTTACATACTGTTCCTTTTACCAATGCTTCTGTTTTCTCAGAAAAAAGAAGAGGTGGTAGCTCAGGTAAAGCTGGAAGATAAACAGATTTTAAGAAAAGGAAATGATTTTTACAAAGAACACAAATATGTTGATGCCGAAGTAAAGTATAAAAAAGCTTTAAAACAAAATCCGAGCTATGAAAATGCAGCATATAATTTAGGAAATTCTGTTTATGAGCAAAACAGATTTAAAGAAGCACTGCCTCAGTATGAATTTGTAGCAAAATCAACCAAGGATAAAGATGCAAAGTCTCAAACTTTCCATAATATCGGCAATACAACAATGAAATTGAAACAGTATGATAAGGCAGTTGCAGCATATAAAAATTCATTACGCCTGCATCCAGATGATGAAGAGACGAGATACAATTTAGCGCTGGCTCAAAAACTATTGAAAGATCAGCAACAAAAAAATAAGGACAATAAGGATAAGAACAAAGACGATAAGAACAAGGATAAAAATAAAGATAAAAAGAAAGACAAGAACGACCAGAATAAGGATAAGAAAAAGGATCAGGGAGACAATAAGGATAAAGACAAAGATCAGGATAAAGGAGACGATAATAAAGATAAAAAAGACCAGAATAAGGGTAATAATGAACAAAAGGACAAACAACAGCAAAAGCCCAAACCTAATCAGTTAAGTCAGCAGCAAATGCAGCAGCTTTTAGAAGCGATGAATAATGAAGAGAATAAGACACAGAAGAAAGTAAATGCACAAAAAGCAAGAGGTAAAAAAGTTAAAAACGAAAAAGACTGGTAGTATTAATTAGATATAAATGGATGGTTCAAAGACTGGATATTTGAGATGAAAAGAAAATATATTTACATATTATTTTTGTTATTAGGAATCTATAACGGATTTTCTCAAGTAACATTTAAAACTGCTGTTAGCAAAACAGAACTAGGTTTAAATGAACGTTTGCGTATTGAATTTTCTATTAATAAACAAGGTGCAGACGATTTCACACCACCTTATTTTAATAATTTTAAGGTGCTTGCCGGTCCGAGTCAGTTCAGTAGTTTTTCTGCTGTAAATGGTAAAACATCTTATAAATTAACCTATACTTACATTATTCAGCCTACTGTTAAAGGTACTTTTACCATACCTTCAGCAAGCATTACATATAAAGGAGAAACGATAAAATCCAATACGGTAAGAATCAAAGTTACCGAAGCGATTGATATTCCGGAAGACCCAAATGATCCACGTTATGTTGCCTCAGAAAATATTCATCTGGTAGCTGAAATATCTAATACACACCCGTATGTTGGGGAAAGTATTTCGGTTGTGTACAAACTATATGTCAATACCGGAAAAGTAAATGTTAAAAATACAAGGGAAGTTTCAGCACCATCTTTTAGTGGATTCTGGAATCAAAGTATAAATGTTGAAAAATGGGTAGCAAGAAACGGATCTTATGGGGGAAAACCACATCGGTTTGTAGTTGTTAAAAAAACGGTTCTGATTCCTCATAAAGCCGGAAAACTGGTAATTGATCCTCTGGAGATGGAAATTTCAGCGGGAATTCCAATAGGAAGGAGAGATTTTTTTGGTAATATGCTGATGAATGATGTTAGTTTTACCACAACATCCGGAAAAAAAACTATTTCGGTAAAAGAATTACCAACGGATGGCAGGCCATTTAACTTTGCAGGAGCTGTAGGAGATTACGATTTTAGTGTTAAGAGTAGTAAAACAGATTTAAATGCAAATGAGTCTTCGCAGATACGTGTAGAATTAAAGGGTCAGGGTAATTTAAAGCTTGTTAAATTACCTGGTATTGAAACTCCAAAAGGTTTGGAAGTGTATGAGCCAGAACACAAGGAAGAGATCAAAACCAGCTTAGGAGGTTTAAGGGGTAAAATTTATGATCAATATGCGGTTGTGCCGCAGTATAGAGGTAAGTTTAAGATTCCGGTAGTTTCATTTTCCTATTTCAATCCAAAGGATGAAAAATACCATACGATCAATACCGAACCGATCATATTAAATGCAATACAAGGAAAATTACCTTCTGGGGATGATTCAATAACATCTGCTAAAAGAAGAGTGGTGGGTGATGAAAACGATATCAGGTACATTCATTTGAAAACTGATCTTGTTTCTGTGGAGGAAAAAGAAGATTTCTTTGGATCTGATCTGTTCTATATTTTATTGATTCTTCCATTACTTTCTATTCCTATAGGAATTTATATTGGTAAAAAGAAAGAAGAAAGAGATAATGATATTGTTGGAAATAAACGAAGAAAAGCAGACAGACTTGCACGTAAATATCTATCGCAAGCTAAGAAGCAACTTGGTAAAAAAGAAGATTTTTATATTGCTCTGGAAAAAGCGTTGCATAACTATTTAAAGGCAAAATTACATGTAGAAACAAGTGATATTAGCAAAGAGAGAATAGGTGAAATATTACATGACAGAAAAGTAGATGAGCAAACAATAAATCAGTTTAAAACAGTATTGGATAATTGTGATTATGCAAGATATACTCCTTCTACTGATGTGATGATGAAACAAGAATATGAAAAAGCTAAAGAGATTATATCCAAAATAGATAAACAGCTATAGAAGTTTAAAGTGTAAAGAAGGATTAGAAAGCAGGTAAAATGAAAAGAATTATTTTCTTAATGATGTTATTGGTTAGCAGTTTTGGCTATACTCAAAATCTGGATAGTTTGTTTGTAAAAGCAAATAAACTGTATCAGCAGGAAGATTATTTAAAAGCTTTAGAATTGTATCAGGATATTGAAAAACAAAATGTTGAGTCGGAAGCATTGTATTTCAATATGGCAAATATTTATTACAAAACCAATCAGGTGGCTCCTGCCATATATTTTTATGAAAAAGCCCTGCAATTAGATCCTAATAATAAAGACATAAAGTTTAATTTGGATTTTGCACAACGGATGATTCTTGACAATATAGAACCTTTACCTAAAAGTTTAGGACAAAAATTTAGAGATAGTGTTATTCTTAAACTTAAGTATAATACCTGGGCTATTATTGCGATTAGTTTGGCTTTTTTGTTTGCTCTTCTATTTTTGCTGTATCACTTTTCTTACAGTACTTCAAAAAAACGTTTCTATTTTATCACCAGTATTGCAAGTGCAATTTTTGTTGCTGTAAGTTTATTTTTTACAATAAAGAATTACCATTATGTAAGCAGTACTAATTATGCCATTATTTTTGCTACACAAACGAAAGTTAAAAGTGCTCCAACCAAAAACAGCGAGGTTAATTTTGAACTCCATGAAGGAACCAAAGTACAGGTTTTAGAAGATTTAGATAACTGGAGAAAGGTTAAAATTGCAGATGGTAAAACCGGCTGGATGCATGTGGAGGATTTAAAAGAGTTGTAGAAAGCTCAATTATAAAGTTGAAGTAGTCTTTAAACTGCACAAATAAATGTTATATAGGCATCATTTACCACGCAAAATTTGATTTGTTTTTATGCAATAAAGAATTTAAAAATATAGCCGGGACCTTGTTTTGACAAAAGTCCCGGCAATTAATTAGAATAAAGTATATTTTAGGTTGATAAATCGCATCATATCTTCAACTTCAAGTGATACTTCCTCAATTATTTTTTCAACTTCTCCTCCAAATAATTTACCCATTATACCTCCGTTCATAGCAGATACAAATACCTGTCCGTCGGATTTTTGGTAAACGGCAAATGATTTTGGTAACATATTACCAATCTTTTTCCTATCGTCTTCTTTAAGCATACGAGCTGCAAAACTTCCGTTACAAAACTTGATTATTTTAAAATTCCCTATCGGAAATCCACCATTTTCTATTACTTCTTTATTCTGATCGATCGTTTCTGTAACGTGCCATCCTTCTTTTCCGTTAATTCTGTTTTGTATGACCTCTACTGTTTTTTCAAAATCGTAAGGGCTTTTAAATTCTTTTACCATCATTTCACCTGATGATACACTTATAACTATTCCTGTAAATATAATTCCGGCAATAAAGCCAAATATTAATGATGCTACTGTTGTTGTTTTCATTTTCTTATTTTTTTTTAATCTTCTTTAATACAAATTTTTCCTTGTTTTATCTTTTCAATTGTTTTCCACGACACAAATAATACAGTACTTACAGCTACAAAAATTAAAAAGAATGCAGCGTATTTATACATGTTCTGGTGTGTTATCTGAAATGCAACAACCGAGGCAAGTGTTACAGCCATTAGAGGAAATGTAAATGCCCACCACGAGATAAAAAACTCAAGTCTTTTAAAACTTTTGTAGAGAAACATGATCAGAATAACAAAAAAGTAAGCTATGTAAAGCATGAATATTGCAAAACTATCCCAGCTCTGTGTGATCCTCAGATAGGCAATAAAACCTATTGCCGGAGGTGCAATTAAAATAAATAATGTAGGGATGAATTTTTTAGGTAACTGATGATGAAATATTGCACGATTGAGAAATATTGCAAAAAGTATGATCCAGAAGAAAAACCCAACCGAAAAATAGAAGAACGAAAAAGGTTTCGGCATATATTCAACCCCTGCGATCGGGATAAGCATATTTCCAACAACCGGTATAAACCATGCCGGATTCATAAAATGGATCTCAAAATTATGCCTTATCCAAAAACTAATCGTATAAAACATCAGTATAGTTTGCAAAATTGTTCCAACCCACCACAAAGACATCGAAAGAAACGGCCAGTAGGTCATAAATGCTATAGATAATAACAAAAGTGATATGGATATTGCCGAAAAGAAGTTAATTCTGATACGATGGTTAAAATCAGTCTTTACTTCATCAAGGTGCCTTATTGCTTTTAATCCGTAAAAAAAGGATATTATTAAGAACAAGGCAAATGTGAAAAACAAAAGAGTATCGTAAAATACTCTTGGCATCCACTGCATATGATAAAATTTACCAAATACAATGGCCAGTCCTGAGAGCCCCATTATTATCGCATAAGATGTAATGGGAAAATATTGTATTTTTTCTTTCATTTTAATCTAATTATTTTTGTTCTGGAGTTACTCCAAAATTTTTTAAACAGGGGCAAACTTATCGCGAATTGACCTTTCCGGCAAAGAAAGTGTACAGTAATATTCTGTGGAAAAAGTTAAAATATTGTAACAGATCTCTTATTAAAAAATAACTCTTATTTTTATCAGAATTCATTCAAATCATTACCTAAATCTATTTGTACTAAATAAAAGGTTCATTTTAAATAATTGATAAGTATTTTTGCAGAATGATTTGTGTAAAAACAAAATGAGATTTTAAATTGAACTAATTTGAATCAAAATAAAAATATTGAACAGATCTCTGGCTGTTTTCAGAACCTGAGATCAGAAGATGTTGCCTATTTAAATAAGAAGAAAACACAACTAACTTATTTTAAAGGAGAAACTATATTTAAACAGGGAGCTTTTGCGCCACATGTTCTGTTTGTAAATAAAGGATTGGTTCTGGTCTATCTTCAAATTGGGAAAGAAAAAAAGATAAATATTCATCTTGCAAGACAGGGCGATTATCTTGCCTTTTCTACGGTATTTAACAAGAATGTTTATCAGTATTCGGCAATATCAATCACTGACTCCACTTTGTGTATGATAGAAAAGGATGCACTTAAAAATGTGATCATCAACAACTCTGATTTTGCCATGCAGATCACATCACGAAACAGCCAGAATGAAAGCAGATATCTCGATATTATAAAAAATGTTTCCTATAAGCAAATGAGAGGAAAACTTGCTTCAGCCCTACTATATCTGAGTAATGATAAATTTAATGATGATCCTGTTTTTCAATATTTAACCCGTCAGGATATTGCAGATTTTGCTTCGATAACGGTAGAAAGTACAGTAAAGTTCTTAAAGGAATTTGAAAAAGAAAACTTGATAGATCTCAATGGTAAAGAAATAACAATAAAAGATAAACAGCTTCTTACAGAAATAGATCTAAAGGGATAATTTTATTCTGGAAAAACACACCTTATTTCTTAAAGCAAACCGGTAGAATTTCACCATTTACCAACCTGTATTTATTAACCAGTTCTGCAGAAAGAGTTTTAGAATAATTAATGCTTTTATAGGAATTAATGCTTTTCTATCTTACCCTAATAAGCATCTTCAATTGCTTCTTTAAGTCGCTGATATACATCTTCTTTAGACCCCGAACCATCAATAGAAACAACATTTAATTTCTTATTATAATATTCAGGAACATGAGAAGATATGTTTTCGTAACCTTCAATTCTTTTAATAATTGTTTCTGGATTTGCATCATAATTTCTAGAGCTTTCCGTTTTTCCACGTTCAACAAGGCGTTTAAATGCCTCTAACATAGAAATTTTTAGATCAATAACAAGAGTTATAGTTGAATCACGTTTTCTTAATAAACCATCTAAAATGTAAGCTTGTACTATTGATCTAGGATAACCTTTAAAAATAAAACCCTTAGCATTTGGATTATTGTTAATCTCACGTTCTATAAGTTTAATAGCTATTTCATCAGGAGCAATATCTCCTTTCTGCATATACCCACTGGCTTGTTTTCCTAAATCAGTTTTGCTATTAATCTCATTACGAAGCATTTTTCCAGTAGAAATGTAATGTAGACCAAATTCTTTAGCTAGTCTATTTGCTTGGCTTCCTTTCCCTGCTCCAGGCATTCCCAGGAGAACAACATTAAAAAGTTGATCTTTTAAAGTTTCTTGAATAACTTCATTTATGTTTGAGAAAATGGTATCAATATCTCCAGTTCCTGATACAGCATTAAATAAACCTCTTTCTTTATAATATTTTGCAACAGGTGCTGTTTTTAATTCGTACTCTTTTAGCCTGTTTTCAATCACCTTTTTTGTATCATCAGCTCTCCCAGAGGTTTTTGCTCTTTCAAGCATTCTATTTCTAAGTTCATCTTTTGGTACTTCCAGACTTATCATACACGAAAGCTTAGAATTAAGTCGCTGTAACATACCTTCAAGAATATAAGCCTGGACGTAGGTTCGTGGAAACCCGTCGAACAAAACACCTCTTACTTTAGAGTTAGCTTCAATAAATCCTTCGATTATTTGCACGATAATTTCATCGTCTACCAATTCACCACGCTCAATGCGGGTTTTCGCCTTTAAACCTAATACTGTTTCTGCAGCAATCTCTTTTCGTAGAATCTCTCCTGTTGAAATATATGCAAGACTATATTTTTCTATTAACAATTGTGATTGTGTCCCTTTTCCCGCTCCGGGAGGTCCAAAAAGTGCTATGTTTAACATATTTGTAAGGTTATTTTTTGTTTTTCAAAGTTATGATAAAAATTGGCTCTATGTCTTTTGTAATGGGTAAAGATAAAAGTTTTAAAGTTGGAAATCAAATGAATGTTAGAGCGAGTATTTTTCCAGAATCATTTGACACAGAGATAATAATAAAAACTTTATTCGTGTGGAATATGAAGAGACAAATGATATTGAAATACCATATTACAATCTATTATATATTGAATTTTATAATCGGGGGTTTAATAAAGCCGTTGCTCCAAGATGGAGTCTTTGAAATTTACTATTATATTTTAAAACAAACAGGCAATATCTCACCTTTTGTCAATCGGTATTTATCCACCATTTCAGTAGAAATAGTTTTAGAATAATCCACTTCTTTTACTGTAAAACCTGCTTTTCTCAATCGATCAAAGTAGTCTTTTCCATAAATTCTTACATGATCGTATTGACCAAAATGTTTTTTTCGTTCTTCTTTAGAAGTGATACTAAAATCCTCATAGGTATTATCTAAACTTAAATCTTGTGGGACTTGAAATATTCCCATACCTCCGGGTTTTAAAACACGGTAAAGTTCTTTCATTGCTTTTTCGTCATCTTCAATATGCTCTAAAACATGGTTGCAAAAAACAATATCAAAACTGTTATCATCAAAAGGAAGATCTAAAATATCTGCTTTTATATCTACAATAGGTGAATAAAGGTCGGCAGTAGTATAATCCATATTTTTCATCTTTTTAAAAAGAGGTAAAAAACACTGCTCCGGAGCCATGTGTAAAACCTTCTTTTTTGCTGTGAAAAAATTAGTTTTATTTTGTAGATATAACCACATCAATCGATGTCTCTCTAAAGATAAAGTACCAGGTGCCAGAACATTTGGACGTTGTTCTCCATACCCATATGGAAGGAATTTTTTATAGCTTTTACCATCAATAGGATCTGTATAGTGATCTCCCCTAAGCCAAAAAGCCAAAACCGGACTGGCCAGATAGCTCATTTTTATCAGATATGGCCTTGGGATGTTATTTAATATGATTTTAAATAGTTTCAAATTGTTTTGTTTCATGCAAAACCTGCTAAGAATGAAGCTAAGATCGCTAAGAGAAATTAAAAATTATTGTCTGAATTCCTTTTCCTCATCACTCACAATTCCCAAAGCTTCATACACATATTGAAAAGTAGACAGCAATTCTGGTTTACCGTTAACAATAGCTACATCATGTTCAAAGTGAGCACTTGGTTTCATGTCGACAGTTTTGATGGTCCAGCCATCACTAAATTGTTTGATTCTGTGAGTACCTAAATTGATCATCGGTTCGATAGCAACTACCATTCCTTCCTTGAATTTTTTACCTCTTCCTCTCCTTCCATAATTTGGCATTTCAGGATCTTCATGCATTTCTTTACCTAAACCGTGACCTACTAACTCTCGAACCACACCATAACCATGCTTTTCAGTATAATTTTGTATAGCATACCCAACATCACCAACCCGGTTACCAGCTCTGAATTCTCTTATTCCTGCATACAAACTCTCTTTGGTAATACGCAATAATTTTTTGGTCTCTTCAGCTACCTCACCAATTTCAAAAGTATAAGCGTGATCTCCATAAAAATCATTTTTTAGTGAACCGCAATCTACAGAGATGATATCCCCTTCTATTAATGGTGTATTGTTAGGAATTCCATGAACTACCTGTTCATTCGGACTCATACACAATGTGTTAGGAAAATCATATAGACCTAAAAATCCTGGAATTGCTCCCAGATCTCTGATGTGCTCTTCGGCTATTTTGTCTAATTGTAAGGTTGTTACTCCTGGTTTAATTGCTTTGGCAACTTCACCTAAAGTTTTAGAAACGATTAATGCACTTTCTCGCATTAATTCAATTTCTTCATGGGTTTTTATTTTGATCATTAATAGATAAATTTTATTGCTGCAAAGATATAAAAAGAAAAAGGGATAAATACCAAAGTAAAAAGTTAGTTATCGTATAGGTTACTAGTATAATCTAAATTTTCTTTAACTTTATAACATCTTAAAATAATGAAATGTACAAATCTGTAACACCACAGGAGGCTGTAAAAGTGATCAAGTCAAACGATCGGGTTTATATTCAGGCAGGGGCTGCCGCGCCACAAACTTTGATCAATGCCATGACCGATAGAAGTGATGAATTGAGAAATGTAGAAGTCTGTCATTTGCATACGGAAGGAGAGGCACCCTATGCTAATCCTAATTTGAGAGATAGTTTTCATGTGAATTCATTTTTCCTGGGATCAAATGTAAGGCATACTATAAAAGCTGGAAATGGTTCCTATACGCCTGTTTTTTTAAGTGAAGTACCCATTTTATTCAAACGAAATATCATTGATATTGATGTAACTCTGATTCAGGTTTCACCACCCGATAAGCATGGTTATTGTTCCTTAGGCACTACGGTAATGGCAACTGTCGCAGCTATTGAAAATGCGAGTCATGTAATTGCTCAAATCAATCCACAAATGCCAAGAACCCATGGGGATGGCATTATTCATATTTCGGAATTAAACTCCTTTGTGGAGGTTGATGAACCAATTTTTGAAATTCAAATTCCGAAAATCACAAAAGTGGAACAAAAAATAGGAGATTATATTGCAGAATTGATTGATGACAGGAGTACTTTACAAATGGGAATTGGCAATATTCCTAATGCGGTATTGCATAATTTAGGAAATCATAAAGACCTGGGAATTCATTCGGAAATGATCTCTGATGGTGTTGTAGATTTGATTTTAAAAGATGTAATTAATGGTAATTATAAAGGTATAAGTCCCGGTAGAGCAATGGCTACTTTTTTACTTGGCAGCAGAAAGCTGTATGATTATGTTGATGACAATCCTTTTATTGAATTGCGAACTTCTGATTATGTGAATGATGTTGCTGTGATTCGTCAAAATCCAAAGATGGTTGCTATAAATTCGGCTGTAGAGGTTGATCTTACGGGTCAGGTTTGTGCAGATTCTATTGGTACCAGACTTTATTCAGGAGTAGGAGGACAGGTAGATTTTATTAGAGGAGCTTCTTTAAGTGAGGGAGGAAAGGCAATTATAGCTCTGCCTTCCACAACGAAAAAAGGAGTCAGTAGAATTGTGCCATTCTTAAAGAGAGGCGCAGGTGTAGTTACAACCCGAGCAAATGTACATTATGTGGTTACCGAATATGGTGTTGCAAATTTATATGGAAAAACGATCAAACAGCGACAGGAAGCATTGATTCAAATAACCCATCCTGATTTTAGAGAAGAAACAGCAAGAGAATATTTTGATCAGATCAAATAATGAAAAATTAGTTTAGCCAAATTTTTATCTCTTGAAAAACCCGAAAAACCCTTTGCTATTATGATCTTTTGGTTTTTCTACTTTTAAAAGCTCACGGTAAATTTCACCCCAGCTCAGCAACCCTCCTACGTTTCTGTCATCAATAAAAACATCCGCATTGATTTTTCTACTAACAGATCCGTCATATTTTTCTTCCGGGTAACTTTTGTTTACCGCATAAAACTCAAGACCATTCTTTTTACAAAACTTAACAGCATCTTCTAATTTTTCTCCGTAACGGTAAGTCCATAAAATCAATCGATGTCCTTGTTTCTGTAATTCCAGTAAAGTATCAAATGCAAACATTTTTGCCGGACCTACTTTTGGATATTCATCATCAACAATAGTTCCATCAAAATCAACGGCAATAATCAATGAATTTTTAGGTAGCATAAATCAATTTTTAGTAAATATAGTATAATAAATTTAATACATAATACTAAACTGATAACTTGTCTCAGTATTGTATTTATCGTAAAAAAACGTTTGTCTATTCCTCTTCGTAAGAATGTTTATACGGTTTGCCACTTACAATTTTAAGGACATCCTTTTCTAAGGTTTCTCTAGGGTATTCAACAAATCTGCCAATCTCTTTGCCTTTTTTATAAAAAATAAATGTTGGTACATTGGTGATGTTATACCCTTCCTGTAAATTATCAGGTGTTTCTTTAGACCGATTGACCGCAATCATAGTTAAATTCTTATAATCAAAATCAATGGCATCTATCAATTTATAAAAGATAGGAGTTTCATGTTTACTATCTCCACACCAGGTTCCCATAAAAGCTTTGATGCTAACACCTTTCAAATGCTTTTTAATTTTATTTACAATGGCAGCATCAAGAGTTGCATCCTTATAATTAGGGTTGAACCATTCAGCATAAGGTGCTTGTTGGAAATTTTCTTTGGACTGAATACCAATTAGATTTTTTTCAACTCCTTCTTCTTGTGAAACACCATTAAAATAGATAAATAGAATAATTATAAAAACTAATTTTTTCATAGTTCAAATATTATAATAATGATTTTCTGGTCATAACTTTTGGTTGTTCAATTTCCATTAATTCAAGAATTGTTGGGGCAATATCAGCCAAAACACCATCATGGATCTGGTGCTCTTTATTTTTTTCCACCAAAATAAGCGGAACAGGAAAAGTGGTGTGCGCTGTATTTGGCGTACCGTCTTCATTGATCATTTTTTCACTGTTACCATGGTCGGCAATAATGATACTTACATAATCATTTTCAAGAGCAGCTGTGATCACATTTTTAAGACAACCATCCACAGCTTCGGCAGCTTTTTGTGCAGCTTCCATAATTCCGGTATGTCCTACCATATCAGTATTGGCAAAATTTAGACAAATAAAATCTGCTTTCTCTTTGTTTAATTCAGGTATAATTGCTTCTTCAATATCTTTAGCACTCATCTCAGGCTGCAAATCGTAGGTAGCAACTTTTGGAGAAGGGCAAAGAATTCTTTTTTCACCTTCAAATGGTTTTTCTCTACCTCCTGAAAAGAAAAAAGTTACGTGTGCATATTTTTCAGTTTCAGCAATTCGAATTTGTTTTTTATGGTTCTTTTCAAGAATTTCTCCCAAGGTATCTGTCAGATTTTCTTTATTATAAATAACAGAAATATTTTTGAAAGATTCATCATAGTTGGTCATGGTTACAAAATGCAAGGGAAGTGTGTGCATGTCAAACTCTGGAAATTCTTCTTGTGAAAGTGCACGGGTAATTTGACGACCACGATCGGTTCTAAAATTAAAGAAAATAATTACATCATCATCTTCAATTTTAGCTATAGGATCATTGTTTTTATCTACCATTACAATTGGTTTGATAAACTCATCTGTGATGCCGTTTTCATAACTTTCAACCATACTTGCAACTGCATCTGTAGATTTATCTCCGGTACCATTGACCATTACGTCATAAGATAGCTTTACGCGTTCCCAGCGTTCATCTCTGTCCATGGCATAATATCTACCGCAAATGGTTGCTAATTGTCCACCATTTTCACCCATATAATTTACAATGTCAGCAATATAACCCTTTCCTGATTTTGGATCTACATCTCTTCCATCCGTAAAGGCATGCAAATAAACATCGGTTAAACCGAATTCTTTTGCCGCTTTTAATAAGCCTTTTGTATGATTGATATGCGAATGAACACCACCATCAGAAAGCAAACCAAGAAGGTGTACTTTTTTGTGATTTTTCTTGGCATATGTAAATGCCTCTACAAGTGCTTTTTCTTTAGCCAGGGTACCATCTTCAACGGCCTTATTGATTTTTACAAAATCCTGATACACAATTCTACCGGCGCCCAGATTCATATGGCCCACTTCTGAATTGCCCATTTGGCCTTCAGGTAAACCAACATTCATACCATCCGTGCGTAAACTGGCATTTG
>VAPK010207570.1_pt1 | contig 15030 bp, 17 predicted proteins | sample 3395031 | NCBI WGS metagenome assembly VAPK01 (sample SAMN08290443, study PRJNA428436) | hydrothermal vent metagenome | isolation source: Deep-sea hydrothermal vent chimney 1 | place: Pacific Ocean: Juan De Fuca Ridge
TCCATTTTGGCCTCAATCTCAGGGTTATATTCGATAAGAAACTCATTTTTTTGTGGATTGACCACTTTTAAAATACCGTCTAGTGTAGTTAATTTAGCCACCAGTTCCGTTGCCGGACAGGATTCCATTTGTATCGTTAAAAATCGCGTGGAACTATCGTTCTCAACAACGTTGTGTTGCATCAAATTCATGATACCGTTTTCTAACAATAATATTTTCTGGCACAGGCGGCCCAATTCGGTAAGGTCGTGGGAGCTGATGATGAAGCTGGTTTTCGGAGATAAGTCCGAAATAATAGAGCGGATGTTTCGAGTGTTAACAGGGTCCAAGCCAGCAGTAGGTTCATCCAGAAGTATCAAATCTGGAGTACCAATTAATGCTTGGGCGATAGCCACTCGTTTACCCATTCCATGGCTGAGCGTAACAGGTTTTTCTTTTAAAGAATCTTTAAGCGCTACTGCGTCTAAAACCCTTGCTGCTTCAAGTTTAGCTTGTTGAGTGCTGAATCCTTGTAATCGAGCATAAAAGCAAAGTTGTTCGCCTATAGTGAAGGTTGGGTCAAGTCTGGCGTCTTGCGGCAGAGCGGATACTTTGCCACTTAATTCTGATGCTCCCGGCTTGTAATCAAATAGCACTGCCTCGCCAGAAGTGGGCCGCAGAAAGCCACTAAGAATATTTAGCAGGGTGGTTTTACCGGCGCCATTTGGACCGACCAGGCCAACAGGTTCACCCGCTGTGATTTCAAAACTGACATTATTGAGTGCTGCCTTACCGGAATAGGAATGGCTAAGATTTTGGCAGTGGATAATCGTATTATTCATAAGGGCTGCCTCCACATGATCCAGCGTCCTATAAATAACAACACTGCCGTTTGAAGTAAGGGGATGTAGGCTAACTCCAGGGTTTGCCACTCCGAAAGCTGAGATAGTTCAGTCATTTGATAGCCTGGAATAAGAATTTTTAGGGTATTTAGGGCAGGTAAATAGGATGACAAACTGCCGATAATACCGGATAAGAAAAACCAAATCAGAATGGCCCAAACTGTAGCTTGCTTAGCAGATTTAAAGGTGGCAGATAAAACAGCCATCATTGCCGTAAATGGCAGTAAAACTAATATCAAATTGATGGTGATTGCCGACACACTATTTAAGACAGTGGGAAATATATCCGGGTTTCGAACAACCGCAAATATCAGCGTAGTCAGTACAGTCGCTAAAATTAAAACTAACTGAGTCGTCATTACCCCAAGAAAACGGCCAAAGAAGATGCTATCTCTACCGGCGCGTAATGCCAGAAAACGCAAAGTCCCCCGCTCTCGATCCGAACTGGTTTGATCTGCAGCAATTATCACGCATAATGACGGAAACAAAATTAAAGCAAAATGCCAATAGACACCGAACTCAGGCACCTGCCAGTTCAGTAATGAGCCGAAACCAAGAAACTCGAAAAAGCTACTGTTATGGCCAGGGTATCGTCCCTGGCCAAGCAAGTTGGAAGCTAAACGAATCGGATAGAACAAGATGAAGCACCAGACAAGCGAAAATGTTATCAGATATAGCAAACCCTTTCTGGTAAAAAAAAGTCTTTTTAATTCAAATTGGCAGATGAGTAAAAGATGGTTAGGAAAGCCGGGGGTCATGTTTTTTTAATTGTTTTGGCCAAATCTAAAAAAAATAGGTGAGCAAGGAATTATAGCGCAAGATGGTAGTTTCTTGGTCGCCGAAAAAATATAGTCTCGTATTGGCTGAGAGGGGTAAGAGTATAAAGGAATTAATAACCTGTGCTGGAGGCAATGTGATATTGATTTTTCTAGACTCCAGGCAAAAAAAACCTCCAGCTACTTTCGTGGCTGGAGGGGAATGGTAGCAGAGCCATGAGGAGGAAATCTGCTTTGTTATACCAGGAGGTATAAATGAGGTATATCTCGAAGCTGTCTGAGTAAAGCCAATCTATTCTATTGGCGATAAAGTGCTGGTGATTGTTACTTAATCAGATAGCCTCTTAGAATTTAGCTTTCCAGTTCAGGTTTGATAGCAATATTGGAATAAATAGCAGCTGTAGCAAACATTAATGTTGATAAAATGTAGCCGCCAGAAATAAAGCACCAAGTGCCGCTGATAAATAAGGTGCCGATAATAATGTCTTTTTTGATGTCTTTCATGATAATAGCCTTTTAAATTAAAGTGGGTGTTCGTTTGGTTGCGAACTTGGTGATAAGTATACAGAGGATTTTTTAGTTTACAATACAGCAAATAATAAACACATTGTTTCCAATTACGAAATAATGTAGAATGTCAACAATTTTGTGAGCCTCGTCACAAAATAATCTTGTGTAATGGCTAAAAAGGGCTGGTTATGGATAAATTAAAAAGCATGAAGGTATTTGTGCGCGTTGCCAAGGCAGGGAGTTTTGCTCAAGGAGCAAGAGATATGGGCGTTTCAAGGGCAATGACTACCAAACATATTATGTCTTTGGAGCAAGATCTAGGGTCTCGCCTGTTCAATAGGACAACTCGTAGCTTGAGTCTTACTGAAGTGGGTGCTTCGTATTTAGAGCGATGTCAGCAAGTATTGCAGGATATTGAAGAAATGGAGGCCTCAGTCACGCATATGCAGACCGAGCCACGAGGTGTTTTAAAAATCAGCACTCCTCCTGTGATTGGAGCTGTGCAAATTGCGCCGGCATTGGCGGAATTTATAAAGCTGCACCCCGATCTGAATGTTGAAATGATATTGCAGGGTGGTATTGGTGATTTAATTGATGGGGGTATTGATATTGCTATTTATTTTGGCGAGTTGGAGGATAGCAGTTTAATTGCCCGAAAATTGACCACTTCCCCCCTTGTGGTTTGTGCTTCTCCAGAATATCTGGCTGAGCATGGCACTCCGGTAACACCTGAAGAGCTGACGAACCACAGTTGCTTGGTGAATTGGGCGGTATCGCCAAAGGATCAGTGGATATTCAGATGGGCGGGTGAGGATGTAGTCATTAGAGTGGCTGGCCGTTTTCAGGCAAATATGGCCGATCCAATCAGGGCGGCGGCAATCAGAGGGTTGGGCTTGGTGATGTTGCCCCGGTATATCGTGGGAAGGGATATTGAAAAAGGTAAGCTTACCGTCGTATTGGAGGACTATACCAAAGCGCCAGTGGGCATTTTTGCGGTTTATCCACACAGAAAATACTTATCTGCGAAGGTCGGCATTTTTCTGGATTTTTTACAGGATTGGTTGTCACATGAAGTGGGGATGGGTGATGAGCGTTTGGAGTGAGCTGGCTTTATAATCGTAGAAAATCTAATCTAGGAACTATAAAATCTCTTTGGAGGTAATCAAAAATGCAAGTTACCAATGATAGTTTTAGAATTTTGATTGCCCAGGCATTAGGCAAACATAGTGTTTGAGAAAATAATGACAGCTATTCCTACCGAATTGCTTGACTTAGTTAAGAAGTATTCGACACTTATCTACTGGGGAACGGTGGTCGTAGCTGTTGTTTCTGTTTTGGCATTGTGTCTCGCCCTTACTTCAGTCTACGATGGCCATCTTTCCAATAGGGACTTTTTTGTTGCTGGCGCCATCTTTCTGCTGCTGTACTATGTGCTGCACCGGATGTTTGTGTGGCAAAGCTCGACCCAACACGCTTCAGAGCTTGCGACACCGCTGAATATTGTATTTCCTGTACTGGTCTTTGCTCTACAAAGCAGTATTTCATTCTCTTTTATTTTTACAGCGTTAAATTACTTGAATGCTTCGCCTAACTTCTGTACGTCACAGCAGTTGCAGCTGTGGAAGTGGAGGGACTTCGTGTCCCTATTCCTCTTCTTTATAGTCATTGGTGGACTGTTTGCCTTTTTGCTTTGGGTGTTTTAGCGAGCCTTCTTAGGCTGCAACCCTCAGATAGAAGCGATTGGAAGAGATGGGGGGTGTCGGTTTCTCATGAAGATGCCTTCACCAAAGAGCGGCTCTCTGCGAGTAGTTATCTCTCCTCTGCCCGTATGCTTAGCTTTGTCCTTATCGTGTTCATGCTGCTTGCCTTTGATGTCGCACGATCAAGCGCGAACCGCGTGAGCCATCTTCGTAAAGCACGTGATATATTTGCGCGCCAGATTACTCTTGAAGCTCTCGCGAAACAACCTGCCTTTCAGATTACAGATGGGGGCCCAGAGTCCTATTGGACGCCAGTGGGCCAACCTGAATTTTCAGCCTATGGTAAGACGGAAGTTTGTGTGCTCCTCTCGGCTAAGCCAGTAACACAGGAGAAAACAGGTCTTTCTGCCCAATACAAGGAAGCAGAATACGATGTGAAATTCACGGTTCGTGATGGTCGTCAATGGCGATCCCTGCTTAAAGGGGAGAGAGAGCGTACGGCACGTGGGGATGAAGACCCACGCAAGTGGGCAGAGATTTCAAGTGCTATGCCTCAAGATTTTGCACGTATTCTGCGCTACGTCGGCCTGCCAGTAGATGAAGTCTTTAAAGATGGAGGGTCGCCCACCATCAAGCCACAATTATTCGCTACAGCTGAAGAATTACTACTTCGGCAGCCGGTCTTGATCCCATCCCTCGGTCTCGGTGTGGAGGCAAATGAAGCAGCTTGGATCTTATCCCTGTCGGTACTGGCGTTGCTTGTTCTCTTGCGTAGTCGCGTTGATGAGTGCCTCAAGCGTTTGGACTCTGGCATCGAGCAGCCTTGGTTGATTTTAGATGCAAGAAAAGGCGTGGAACGAGTAGTAGCTGGGTGTTGGCTTCTCACAATCGGGATGAGTCCGTGGGTGGCTAACGGCAGTCTGCTGGCACAGCTGGTCAGCGAAAATTATGCCCAAGGCATGCAAAAAACGAACCTAACAATATATACTTCAACCACGGTTTTGCTGGTGTTCGTTGCTATTGGTGGCTGGTTATCTTATACCTGCGTGTCAGCACTCCTTCGATTACGTCTCTTGAGGTTCAAGCAGGAATCAGCCCACTACCATTGACTTAAGGGAAATAGATTTATTTGTAGGCTGGGTTGAGCCAATAGCGAAACCCAGCATTCCAAGAAAATCTGGGTTTGTTGCGCACTCAACCCAGCCCACAAAATTACAATTTCTTAAGTCAATGGCACTGAGGTGTCAGCCGGATTGGATAAAGCATCCAGGTGATATCATAAAAATGACCTGGAATAATGGTTATACTTCGTTGGTTATGGATGTGGTTTTCTATCTGTTGGTGATAGCCTACGTAAATGATTTTTTCTAGAAAATTATCAAGGAGATATGTTTGAAACATTCAGTAAAGGAAAAATGGAATCAGATATATAAAGGAAATGACAGGGAAGCTACTGTCGCATCAGTATTAGTTGAGCACGCATTCCTCTTGCCTGGTTCGGGTGTGGCGCTGGATCTTGCTTGTGGCCTCGGAGCGAATGCCTGTTTTTTGGCTGAACACGGGTTGGCAACCACTGCTTGGGATATTTCTGAAACAGCCATTGCAAAATTACGCCAGACTACCCTTTCTAAAGCCTTGCCTGTCAAGGCTGAAGCCCATGAAATCACTCAAAATAGTTTTAAAGAAAATAGTTTTGATATCATTATTATCAGCCGGTTTCTTGACCGTTCGCTGAGTGATGGGATAATAAGCGCCCTTAAGCCGGATGGATTGCTTTTTTATCAGACTTACAACAGGGAAAAAATTGATATCAGCGGACCCAATAATCCTGATTTTTTACTGGCTAACAATGAATTATTGGAAATGTTTGCACCACTTAAGCTGATTTTTTATCAGGAAAACGGAAAAATTGGCAATTTATCGGGTGGATTAAGGAATGAAACTCAATTTATAGGTCAAAAAACCTAACAATACTTCGCGCGGTCACGGATCTGGACTTAGTTTCTAACAGAACAATTCCAATACTATTCTATAATATACATTCCACACATAGAATTTATTCGCTTTTCAGCGGCTGGCTGTGGCGAAATTGGCTTTTTTAATCTCCTCACCCTTACCTTCTCTAGCAGATAGGGAGCTAAAGTAATTTATTTGGTGTGGGGGAGAATATACAAAACAAATTAATAAATAATTACCGAAGTGATAGAAAATTTAAGAAATATTGCAATTATTGCCCATGTTGACCATGGAAAAACCACGCTGGTGGATAAATTATTACAGCAATCAGGTGCTTTTGGCGAGCACGAAAAGATTTCCGAGCGGATCATGGATTCCAATGATCTTGAAAAAGAAAGAGGCATTACCATTCTAGCCAAAAATACGGCGATTGATTGGAATGGCTACCATATCAATATTGTTGATACACCAGGACATGCCGATTTTGGTGGCGAAGTTGAGCGGGTCTTATCAATGGTTGATTCAGTATTATTACTGGTGGATGCTGTTGATGGACCTATGCCTCAGACCCGTTTTGTTACCCAGAAAGCGTTTGCTCTTGGTTTAAAGCCAATTGTTGTCATTAACAAAATAGATAGGCACAGTGCCAGGCCTCACTGGGTGGTTGATCAAACATTTGACCTTTTTGATCGTCTTGGTGCAACTGATGAGCAACTCGATTTTCCTATCGTTTACACCTCCGCTTTAAATGGTTATGCAAGCCTTGAAGAAACCGCTAGATCAGGTGATATGACTCCCCTGTTTGAGACCATTGTTGAGAAAGTAAGCCCACCCGATGTGGATGCGGATGGCTCTTTTCAAATGCAAATCATCAGCCTGGATTATAACTCTTATGTTGGCGTGATTGGAATTGGGCGGATACAGCGTGGCATGGTGAAAACTAATATGCCGTTAACCTTGATAAATCGAGAGGGTTCTCAACGTAATGTGAGAATGTTACAGATTTTTGGCTTCAATGGCCTGGATCGGGTTGAAGTGCCTGATGCGCGTGCCGGAGATATTATTGCTTTTACTGGAATTGATAAACTGGAAATATCAGATACGCTTTGTCATCCTGATGCGCCGGAAGCCCTGCCGCCCTTAATTATTGATGAACCTACGGTGAGCATGACTTTCCAGGTCAATACTTCACCATTTGCTGGAAGGGAAGGTAAGTATGTGACTTCCCGGCAAATTCGTGAACGCCTAGAAAAAGAGTTACAACATAATGTTGCGTTGCGCGTTGAAGACACGGGTGACCCGGATAAATTTAAGGTTTCTGGCCGTGGTGAGCTGCATTTGTCTGTGTTAATTGAAAATATGCGTAGAGAAGGATTTGAACTGGCTGTTTCACGACCAGAAGTGATCATTAAGGAAATTGACGGGGAATTGTGCGAGCCTTTTGAAGTGGTGACCATAGAAGTGGAAGAGCAGCACCAAGGTGCGATCATGGAGAAATTAGGCGAACGGAAAGGTGATTTGCAAAATATGGTTCCGGATGGCAAGGGCAGAATTCGTCTTGAATACATCATGCCATCGCGTGGATTAATTGGTTTTCAAACTGAATTTTTGACGACTACATCTGGTTCCGGCTTGTTGTACCATGTCTATGATCATTATGGCCCGTTAAAAAAAGGGTATGTTGGCGGTAGACAAAGAGGAGTTCTGGTGTCTATGGTGAAAGGCAAGGCATTAGCCTTTGCCTTGTTCAATTTACAGAATCGTGGCGAATTATTTTTGGTGCATGGCGATGCGGTTTACGAAGGAATGCTGGTTGGCATTCACGCTAGGACAAACGATTTGGCCGTTAATCCCACTAAAGCCAAGCAATTAACCAATATTCGTGCGGCAGGGACTGATGAGAACCTGGTGTTAACTGCCATTCAGAAAATGACCTTGGAACAAGCCTTGGAATTTATTGCTGAGGATGAATTGGTCGAAGTGACACCTGAATCAATTCGTTTACGGAAGAAGTTGTTACTGGAGCATGAACGAAAAAGAGCCTCCCGAACTGCAGAGGCTGTATAGTTTTTCAGGGTAATATAGAGTCTTACGGCAAGGACTGCCTATGCGACTCTGAATCGTCAAAAAGGTTGGCTTGGTCTTTAACTGCATAGAGCAGTTTCCTCCCTCAATCCGACGCTGTATAGTTTGCCAAAATTATGCGAAAAAAAAAGCAGGCTATTGCGGAAATGATTGTAAGTCTTTACTTACATTTTTGTGAGCTTATTGGGTCTAAGCGTTACCGTTCTTGTTAAATCCATAGTAGAATGTAGCTAAAAATAACTTGAACCTAGAAAATAGAGTTGTCTTTGGTTTCTATTGCCAGCTGTGGATTTCACAGGACTTCCAAAAAGCCCGGTTAACCTAATGGGTGAAACTAAATTATTTGAAAGTGTGGTGAAAACTCCTATCTCGTAAAGGCGGCCTTACTCTATTGATTTTTAAGGTTAAATAACAAAAGGCTTGGTTTTTCAGCTTGGTGATGAATCGGTCTCATGAAGACAATGATGTCTATTTTATGGATCAACGTATAGCAAAAATTGAGCGTGATACGCTTGAAACTCAAATTAGTATTGAAATCAACCTTGATGGTTTAGGGAAGTCCGATTTTTTGACGGGCGTACCTTTTTTGGAGCATATGCTCGATCAAGTTGCCCGGCATGGTTTGATCGATATTGATATTAAAGCAGAAGGGGATTTACATATTGACGCGCATCATTGCGTAGAAGATATAGGAATTACTCTGGGCCAGGCCTTTGCCAAGGCCTTGGTAGATAAAAAAGGTATTTATCGTTACGGCCATGCCTATGTTCCGCTAGATGAAGCTTTGTCTAGAGTTGTAGTCGATTTTTCAGGGCGTCCAGGACTGTTTTATAACGTTGAATTTTCAAGAGGCATGATCGGAAGTTTCGACGTAGATTTATTTCGTGAATTTTTTCAGGGTTTTGTTAATCATGCAGGGGTTTCGTTACATATCGATAATCTAAAGGGCACAAACGCCCATCATATCGCAGAAACAATTTTCAAAGCTTTTGGTCGGGCGATTCGGATGGCAATTACTGCCGATCCTCGGATGGAGGGCATAATGCCTTCAACCAAAGGTAGCTTGTAATAAGCCAACTATATGTCCTCAGTAGCCGTTATTGACTATGGAATGGGCAATCTGCATTCCATCACAAAAGCTTTGCAGCATGTTGCTCCTGCAATAGATGTTTGGGTGACTCATGAAGAAAATGAAATTTTGCAAGCTGATCGTGTTGTATTTCCAGGTGTAGGCGCTATTCGTGATTGTATGAATGCGCTGCATGAATCGGGTCTTGCTGAGGTGATTTCCCTTGTTGTGCAAACTGGAAAACCAATGCTAGGTATTTGCCTGGGGATGCAAGCACTGCTTGCTCGGAGTGAGGAAAATGGTGGTACAAGCTGTTTAAATATCATTCCAGGAGAAGTGATTCATTTCCCCGAGCCGCTTGTAGATAGTGATGGCGAAATCATGAAAATCCCCCACATGGGCTGGAATCAGGTACACCAACAGTTTAGTCACCCGTTGTGGGAGGGCATACCTCAAGACAGTCGATTTTATTTTGTGCATAGTTATTTTGCAAATTCTGTTGATAAGGAAGTCCGTGTGGCAACGACAGATTATCCAAATTCTTTTACCTGCGCTGTGGCGCGAGAAAATATTTTTGCAGTACAATTTCATCCGGAAAAAAGCCAAGCTGCAGGGCTACAATTACTCGATAATTTTTTACAATGGGACGGTACGTTCTGAGGTTATTTAACAATGTTGCTGATACCTGCAATTGATTTAAAAGAAGGGAAATGTGTTCGTTTACGCCAAGGTCGTATGGAGGATGACACTGTGTTTTCTGATGACCCTGTTGCCGTGGCCGGAAAATGGGTTGCTGCTGGTGCAAAGAGAATTCATCTTGTCGATCTAGATGGTGCATTTGCAGGAAAACCAAAAAATGCAGGGCTAATTCATGAAATTGTTGAAGCTTTTCCGGATGTACCTGTTCAGGTAGGGGGTGGGATCCGTGATGAAGATACTATTCAAGCATATCTAAATGCGGGTGTGCAATATGTGATTATTGGTACTAAAGCAGTTAGTGAACCGCATTTTGTCAGTGAAATAGCCGCAGAATTCCCAGGACATATTATCATTGGTCTGGATGCTAAAGATGGCAAGGTTGCAATAGATGGATGGTCAAAATTATCGAGGCATGATGTGATTGATTTGGCGCAGAAATTTGAATCTGATGGCGTGGAGGCCATTATTTATACGGATATTTCCAGAGACGGGATGATGTCTGGAGTCAATGTGGAAGCGACAGTTAAGCTAGCAAAAGCTATTCGTATACCCGTCATTGCTTCTGGTGGCATTACCAATCTGGAGGATATAAAAGCTTTGGGTAAAGTCACTGAAGAAGGCATTATCGGGGCAATAACCGGGCGAGCTATCTACGAGGGCACATTGGATTTTGCCGAAGCTGAAAAATTAGCACAATCATTTTCATAAAAAAATGGGGCTAGCAAAAAGAATCATTCCTTGCCTTGATGTCGATGATGGTCGCGTTGTCAAAGGTGTGCAGTTTGTCGACATTCGTGATGCCGGTGATCCTGTCGAAGTCGCCAGGCGCTATGACCGCGAAGGCGCTGATGAGATTACCTTTTTGGATATTACTGCAACGCATCATGACCGGGAAACCATGCGCCATGTTGTGGAGCAGGTTGCTGGTGAAGTATTCATTCCTTTGACCGTTGGTGGTGGTATCAGAACCCTGGGTGATATTCGCAGTATGTTAAATGCTGGAGCGGATAAGGTTGGTATTAACAGTGCTGCTGTCGCTAATCCTGAATTTGTAAAAGCAGCGGCAGATCGGTTTGGATCACAATGTATCGTTGTTGCTATTGACGCCAAGCAAGTCAATCAGCAGGGTGAGCCGGATCGTTGGGAAATTTTTACACATGGTGGCCGCAAAGCTACCGGTTTAGATGCTTTGGAGTGGGGAAAAAAAATGGTTGATTATGGCGCGGGTGAGATTTTGCTCACCAGTATGGATCGAGATGGTACAAAAATAGGATTTGACCTACACTTAACTCAGACGATCAGTTCTGCTGTCGCTGTGCCGGTTATTGCCTCTGGTGGTGTGGGCAATCTTGAACACCTTGCAGAAGGTATAATCAAGGGTAAAGCCAGTGCAGTACTGGCAGCCAGCATTTTTCACTTTGGCGAATATACTATTCAGCAAGCGAAACAATATATGGCAAGCCGTGACATAGAGGTACGCCTCTCATGAGTGCTAATGATTGGCTTTCCGACGTTCATTGGAATTCCCACGGCTTAGTACCCGTTATCACTCAACATGCAAAAACGGGCAAGGTTTTGATGTTTGCCTGGATGAACCCTGAGGCATTAGCTACAACAGCCCAAGAAGGCTATGCTGTGTATTGGTCCAGAACTCGAAAAAAATTGTGGCATAAAGGCGAAGAATCAGGGCATCGGCAGAAAGTTTTAGATATTTTCTTTGATTGTGATGAAGATGTGGTGTTATTGAAAGTGGAACAGAAGGGGGGGATCGCTTGTCATACTGGTCGGGAAAGTTGTTTTTACCGGAAATTGGTTGATGGAAAATGGCGGAAATCACATTCAGAGCCAGTTTTAAAAGATCCAAAGCTATTTTATCGCAGTAAAGGGGATCACCACTAATAATGAGTGAAATATTACGGGAATTAGCTGAGGTTCTGGAGCAGCGAAAACATGAGCCGGCAGACAAGTCTTATGTGGCAAGCCTTTATGCTAAAGGCTTGGATCAGATTTTAAAAAAAATTGGTGAAGAAGCTACCGAAACTGTAATTGCTGCTAAAGATGGTGATAAACAGCAAATTATTTATGAAACGGCTGACCTTTGGTTTCATTGCATGGTAATGTTAGCGGATCAAGGCTTGGGGCCTGACGATGTATTACAAGAATTACAGCGTCGCTTTGGGCTTTCCGGATTAGAAGAGAAAGCGCAGCGTAGTCAACAAAATTAACCGGCTAGATCCGGCAACTGGAGTTATCAAATGGGTATTAGTATTACACAATTAGTAATTATTTTCGCCATAGTCGTATTGTTATTTGGCACTAAAAAGCTACGTAATTTAGGTGGCGATTTAGGTGGCGCAATAAAAGGTTTTCGTTCTGCGGTTAAGGATGGCGAAAAAGGCAATAAGATCACCGAAGATGAGGGAGAAACCCTAGATGGTGAAGTTACATCCAAGAAAGAACAGGACGTTTAAGCAAGCTTATGTTTGATGTCGGTTTTTGGGAGCTTTGTCTGGTGGGCCTGGTCAGTCTGATAGTAATCGGGCCAGAACGATTACCAAAAGCAGCGCGTATTGCTGGGTTCTGGGTCGGTAAAACCCGGAATATGGTGCATAATGTTAAAATGGAAATCAAAGAAGAGTTCCAGGCTGAAGAGCTTCGTCAGACTCTGAAAGAACAGCAAGACAAGTTGGAAGATTTCAAAGAGATGGCAAATAATATCGCACAATCAGGGCATTCTACCAATAGGTTAAAGGAAAGGGTTGCCCAGGAAGCCAAGGATCATACACAAGGCGCCGATGAGCATGACAGAAAATAATTCAGCTGAAGAAGACAGCTTACCCTTTATTTCACACTTGGTAGAACTGCGCAACCGTCTGTTGAAGGTGGTCATCAGTGTATTATTGGTTTTCGCCTGCCTGGCACCTTTCGCTAACGAGATTTATGCCTATCTCGCTGGCCCATTAACACAGCACATGCCAGCAAATAGCTCCATGATAGCGATTGATGTGGCCTCGCCTTTCTTTACGCCTTTTAAACTGGCGTTAGTTTGTTCCGTTTTCATTGCCATCCCAGTTATTCTTTATCAATTTTGGGCGTTTGTCGCCCCTGGGCTGTATAGGCATGAGCGGAAAATGATTCTACCGCTGCTTGTTGCCAGCACCCTACTTTTTTATGCCGGTGCGGCTTTCGCCTATTTTGTAGTTTTTCCTCTGGTATTCAGTTTTTTAACTGCTGCAGCACCGGCAGGTGTGACTGTGATGACAGATATTTCTAAATATCTGGATTTTGTTTTGACCTTGTTTTTTGCATTTGGCATGTCATTTGAAGTGCCTATTGTTACCATTGTCCTGGTTTGGACGGGCATTACTACGCCAGCACAGCTTGCTGAAAAACGCCCTTATGTCATTGTCGGTGCTTTTATTGTGGGTATGTTTTTAACCCCACCCGATGCCATCTCTCAAACCTTACTAGCAGTACCGATATGGGTTTTGTTTGAAACTGGGTTATTATTTTCCAGATTGTTTGTGCGAAAATCACAAAACGAACCTCTCGAACAGGGTCAGCAAGAATTTGATCGGGACGAATAATACGGAGGATTAACCTGGAAGTCTATCCTAGAACAGAAAACCTATAGCAAAAAAGCAAATTTTAATTTCGCCACGAAGGATACGAAGAGCACGAAGCCTTGCGTTGCTGCTTATTGTCTCTTCGTGAACTTCGTGTTTTTCGTGATTAAAAACCTGTCAAAACAATACTGATGATCTACTAGGCATACGATATGAACCTGGAAGCTCTAAAAATAGAAGCACTAGAGATTCAAAAAACCATAATGGCCTGGGCCGTTAGCCCGCAATTTTATGGCCAGGTAGTCGCTATCATTGCGGCTATTATTTTAGCCTGGTTTATTCATAGGCTACTCAAAAACCAAGTTCCTTTCTTGCGTAACGAGCCGCAACCCGGTGCCCTTTATCAGTTGCGCACCCATATTTACGGCGCACAGAATCTACTGCTGCAGATTTTATGTGTGGTACTGCTTGGCGTTGCTATTAAAGTAGCTTTACCTACAGTAAATCAAGCCTGGTTGGTGAAAATAGCGCAAAGTCTTGCTGTAATTGTGTTGTTGTACAGCCTCATAACGCGGTTTATTAAAAACCCTTTTATCAACGGCATGTTCCGCTGGGTTGGGATTCCTCTAGCTACATTGCATGTGTTCGGGTGGCTTGATGATGTTATTACTTTTCTTGATGGCATCGCTTTTCAGGCAGGTAATATCAAGGTTTCCGCTTATGCACTGACGCGTGTGGCAATTTTCGGCTCCATATTGTTTTGGTTAGGAAAAATTTCCAATAATGCCGGACAAAAAGCCATACGTGGCCGAGACGGAATAGATGTTCGGACTCGCGAGCTTTTTGCCAAGCTTTTTGAAATTGGCCTGTTTTTGGTGATTTTCTTGCTTTTACTGCAAGTTGTAGGCCTCGAGTTAACTGCACTGGCGGTATTTGGTGGCGCTTTGGGTGTCGGGCTGGGTTTTGGGTTGCAGCAAATTGCATCAAATTTTATTTCAGGGATTATTATCCTATTGGATCATTCAATTAGTGTGGGTGATTATATTGAGCTTGAAAATGGCAAAACGGGGGTTTTGCAAGAGCTGAATATGCGCTCGTCTACTCTAAAAACCTTTGATGGTAAAACGATTGTGGTTCCCAATGAGCAGTTTATTACCACTGCCTTTACAAACTGGACACATCAGGATAGCCTTCAGCGGTATGATTTTGAGTTTTCTGTGTCTTATGATTCCGATATTCCCGAAGTTCCAGGGATTATTATAGAGGCTATTAGAAAACATCCACAGGTTTTGGATGAGCCAGAAGAGCCGGATTGTGAAATACGAGCGTTTGGTGAATCCGGTGTGGTTTTCGGGGTTGAATACTGGATGGATGGTATTGATGATGGCGATAATCGAGTAGAAGCTGATTTGCTGATGATTATCTGGATAACTTTAAAGAAAAACAATATCAAGATTCCATTCCCCCATAGAGATGTGCGTATTATTCAGGGAGTTGTGTGAGGTCAAATTCCCCTCACTTTCGGTAGTCTCTATGCATGCGATTGTTGGCTACCTTACTCATAAATAAATTGAATACCATTAAGTTCACTTTCTTTTTTATAACTTCTTTTTTTGATACCCGTAATTTTTACTAAAGAAATTGATTTCCAACTTATGCTGTAACCTTTGGGGAAGCCTTCTGCTATGTCATCAGTGTTCCCATATCACTCTTACCCAGGAACTAATCGAGCCATCAGAGCAGACATAAGGTCGGCCAGAGATTTTCCTGTGATTATTGCATTTTGAA
>VAPK010176939.1_pt1 | contig 15025 bp, 14 predicted proteins | sample 3395031 | NCBI WGS metagenome assembly VAPK01 (sample SAMN08290443, study PRJNA428436) | hydrothermal vent metagenome | isolation source: Deep-sea hydrothermal vent chimney 1 | place: Pacific Ocean: Juan De Fuca Ridge
GGGCTTTATCCGACTTTTGGCTTATCTCTAATAATACTGGTCCGGCAACAGAATTAGTTAAAAATACGGTAACAATAGATAATGATTCTTTAAAGTATGAGATAAGTTTTTATATAAGTCAAATTCCGCAAAGTAAAACAGCTTTAGATAGTATCTCTAAACAACGTAATGATGCTTATTATAACTTAGGTTTGATCTATAAAGAACAATTTAAAGAATATGAAATAGCTGCAGAGGATTTTGAAAAGTTTTTAAAGAATGATCCCAGTAAGAATTTAATTCTACCGACTAAATACCATTTATTTAAGACATATGGAGAATTTAACCAAGATTTGAGCAATAAATATAGGGATGAAATCGTTAATAATTACCCGGATTCTCGATATGCCGAAATCATTAAGAATCCCAATCGTGCATTAGAATTCGAAAAGGATGAAGATAGTCCGGAATATATTTACAAAAATGCATATGTTTGTTTTGAAGAAGAAGAATACCATTACGCTTTATCGAATGTAAATGATGCTCTTGAAAAATTCAAAGGTTTAGAGATTGAAGCCAAGTTTGAATTATTAAAAGCATTTTTATTATTTAATACAAAAGGAGAACAAGAATTTGTTGAAAAACTAAATTTTGTAATTGTTAATTATCCAAATACTGAGGAAAGTGATCATGCAGAGGAGGTTTTAGAGCAATTAAAAGAAAGATCAGAAAATAAAGGGAAACTATAAAACTAATTATATTATGTTTAATGACAAAAAAGGAAGTCCGCATCAAATTGGAGAAAGAAACACCATTGCAAAGAATACCTCTTTAGTTGGAGATATTAAATCTGATGGAGATTTTAGAGTAGATGGTAAAATTGATGGAACCATTAAAACTACCGGAAGGGTAGTTATTGGAAAAGGCGGGATTGTTACTGGAACCATTGATTGTGTAAACGCAGATATCGAAGGAACTTTTTCTGGAAACCTCATTGTAGATGATGTTTTATCTTTAAAAAGTACGGCTAATATTAGTGGTGATGTTTCTATGGGTAAACTTTCTGTCGAACCTGGCGCTACATTTAATGCTACTTGTGCAATGAAAGGTTCTGTTAAAGTGATACAAAATGGAGAACCAGAAGCCAAAAAAACCGCTTAACAAATACTTAAAATTAACCGGTATTGGATTACAAATGGGGCTTACCATTTATTTGGCCTCTTATTTGGGCAAATGGCTAGATGTAAAATATCCAAATGAGAACAATATTTTCACCATTGTACTCACTCTTTTGGGAGTGGTAGTATCATTTTATAGTTTGTTAAAACAAACAAAAAATATCCATAATTAATAATAGATATGCCTTCTATTTTTAAATTTATTCTATCTCTTTTAATTAGTTTACTTCTTGTTTTTGCTCTACATATTGCATTTTTAAATTATCAAGATCAAATCTTATTTGAAAATAAAATAATAGAAGCATATATCGTTAATTTTTTATTGGCAATCACCATTTATATTGGTTTATTTATACTTCAAAAAAAGTATAGAGAGCAATTGGGTTTTCTATATATGGGTGGTAGTTTTTTAAAATTTATTGTTTTTTTTATTCTATTTTACCCTTCGTACAAAAGTGATGGTCAATTAACTTCTTATGAATTTATGGCCTTTTTTTTACCCTATGTAATTAGTCTTATTTTTGAAACTTTAGGAGTAATAAAATTTATAAAAAAATAAAATTTTCTTTATAATCTATCCAAATAAAAATATTACATTTGCACCGATTTTTTAAGCCAATATAATTTGTATACTATGCAAAGTAAGTTTTTAGCAAAATTCCTTACAATCACACTTTTAGTTTTCAATTTAAATCTAATTGCCCAACATGAAACAACTGGGGGAAAGGTAGAAGAAAAAGATTTAAAGACAGAAATAAAAGAAGATATTGAGCACCATATCCTAGACTCCTATGATTTTACTTTTTATAGTGATAGTGAAACAGGTGAACATGTTGGTTTTTCATTACCTATCATATTATGGGATAATGGTCTACAATTTTTTTCTTCATCAAAATTTCACTATGGTGAAACGGTTGCCGAAAATAATGGTCAATATTATAAATTGTACCATAATAAAATATATAAAACTGATGCCGAAGGAACCATCAATCTAGATGAACACCAGCACCCTAGTAATGTCAAACCTTTGGATTTTTCAATAACCAAAAATGTATTAATGATCATGGTAACTGGTCTTCTTATGTTTTTACTTTTTACTGGTTTGGCAAAATCATTTGGTAAGGGTCCAATTGCAACCGGACCTGGTAGATTTTTTGAACCTATCGTAGTCTATATTCGTGATGACATTGCTAAATCGAATATCGGTGAAGAAAAATATAAAAAATACATGCCCTATTTATTAACTGTATTCTTTTTTGTATGGTTTTTAAATTTGTTTGGCCTTACTCCTTTAGGAGTTAATGTTACGGGTAATATTGCTATAACTTTTGCTTTGGCACTGATTACTTTTGTAATAACCCAATTTTCTGGTAATAAAAATTATTGGCTACATATATTTTGGATGCCGGGAGTGCCATGGCCGATGAAAATAATTTTAGCACCTATTGAATTACTAGGTGTTTTTATAAAACCTTTTGCTTTGATGATACGTTTGTATGCCAATATTATGGCTGGGCATATTGTATTATACAGTATTATAGGTTTGATTTTTGTGTTCAAAAACTGGATAGGTGGAGGAATGACACTTTTTCTTGCCTTTTTCCTTTCCCTTATTGAACTTTTAGTTGCGGCTTTACAAGCTTACATCTTCACCATGTTATCTGCATTATATTTTGGTTTTGCAGTTGAAGATCATGGAGCTGAGGAAGCGCATTAATAATTTGAATGTTTAATTTTTAATTTAATATATTATGGAAATTCCAACTATTGTAGGAGCAGGTTTAATCGTTATTGGTGCCGGTATTGGTATTGGTAGAATTGGAGGATCAGCAATGGATGCTATTGCTCGTCAGCCTGAGGCTTACGGAAAAATTCAAACGGCTATGTTGATTGCAGCAGCGCTTATTGAAGGTATTGGTTTTGCAGCTTTATTTGCTGGCTAAAACATGTAAAACAATAGCTATTAACGGTTGGTTATAGCTATTGTTTTCAAAATTTTAAATTAATATTTACAATATAAAATTATGGAAAAATTAATTAACGATTTTTCATTTGGACTTTTTTTCTGGCAAATAATATTATTTGTTCTATTGCTTATATTATTGAAAAAATATGCGTGGAAACCTATATTAGACGCCTTAAATGATCGTGAGGAAGGTATTAAAACAGCTTTGGATGAAGCAGATAAGGCACGTCAGGAAATGGCAGATCTCAAATCGAGCAATGAAAAGATTCTAAAAGAAGCAAGAGCCGAAAGAGATTCATTACTTAAAGATGCCAGAGTGATCAAAGATAAAATGATTTCGGAAGCGAAAGAAGAAGCCAGCAGTCAGGCCAATCAAATTATTGAACAGGCAAAAGTGACCATTCATAATGAAAAACAAGCCGCTATTACCGAATTAAAAAATCAGGTAGCTGAGTTATCTATTGGAATTGCTGAAAAGGTGATAAAAGAAGAACTATCTAACAAAGACAAGCAAATTGAATTGATCGAAAAAATGTTAGATAATACTACTTTAAAATAAGAAAATGAAGGGAACAAGAGCTGCATTACGTTATGCAAAAGCAACATTGAATCTTGCAAAAGAAAAAGGATTGACCGATGAGGTTAATGCAGATATGTTGTTGATAAATAATACGATAGATGAAAACAGTGATTTATTAATCATGATTAAAAGTCCGATCATTAAATCAGAAATGAAAAAATCAGCCTTGACTAAAATTTTTAAAAATAAAATTAATGGTATTACTCTAGGTTTGATTAATTTATTAATTGAAAATAGGCGACTTTCAATTTTACCGTTAGTAGCATCAGAGTACATTATTATTTATGATTTTTTGAAAGGTGTTGAAGTTGCACATGTTACTTCTGCGGTTGCTTTATCAAAAGAATTGGAAACAAAGATTTTAGAAAAAGTAAAACAGTTCTCCCCAAAAGAAATTTCATTAGAAAATACTATTGATCCATCTATAATAGGTGGGTTTATATTAAGAATTGGCGACAAACAATACGATTCAAGTATTTCTAATCAATTAAAATCACTATTGGCAAATTTTGAAGATAATCATTATATATCTAAAATATAAAATAAGATAATTAAAAGAAAATGGCAACAATAAAACCAGCTGAAGTATCAGCAATCTTAAAAGAACAACTTACAGGATTTGAAGGTAAAGCTTCATTAGATGAAGTAGGAACCGTTTTACAAATAGGTGATGGTATTGCACGAGTTTATGGATTACAAAATGTGCAGTATGGTGAATTAGTATCGTTTGAAGATGGCCTAGAAGGAATTGTTCTTAACTTAGAAGAAGACAATGTTGGAATCGTATTATTAGGTGAATCTACAGCTATTAGAGAAGGAGCAACTGTTAAACGTACGAATCGAATCGCATCTATCAATGTGGGTGAAGGTATAATTGGTCGTGTTGTAAATACTCTTGGTTTACCTATTGATGGAAAAGGGCCTATTGAAGGTGAAACTTTTGAAATGCCTTTAGAGCGTAAAGCTCCCGGTGTTATATTTCGTGAGCCTGTAACAGAACCTTTACAAACAGGTATAAAATCGATCGATGCCATGATTCCTATTGGTAGAGGCCAGCGTGAATTGATTATTGGTGACCGTCAAACTGGTAAATCGACTGTTGCCTTGGATACTATACTGAATCAGAAGGAGTTTTACGATGCAGGAGAACCCGTTTATTGTATTTATGTTGCAATTGGTCAAAAAGGATCAACCGTAGCTGCCATTGCAAAAATGCTGGAAGAAAAAGGCGCTTTGGCCTATACAACCATTGTTGCGGCTAATGCTTCTGATGCGGCTGCAATGCAAGTATACGCTCCATTTGCAGGTGCTGCAATTGGAGAATATTTTAGAGACTCTGGTCGTCCGGCGTTGATAATTTATGATGATCTTTCGAAACAAGCCGTTGCTTATAGAGAAGTATCTTTATTATTAAGAAGACCTCCGGGAAGGGAAGCATATCCTGGTGATGTATTTTATTTACATTCAAGATTACTAGAGCGTGCTGCAAAAGTGATTAACAATGATGCAATTGCACAAAGAATGAATGACGTTCCTGTTAGTTTAAAAGACAAAATAAAAGGTGGTGGATCACTAACTGCTTTACCAATTATAGAAACTCAGGCAGGTGATGTTGCAGCTTATATACCAACCAATGTGATTTCTATTACAGATGGTCAAATATTTTTGGATGGAGATTTATTTAACTCTGGTATTCGACCTGCAATTAACGTGGGAATTTCGGTATCACGTGTTGGTGGAAATGCACAAATCAAATCCATGAAAAAAGTTGCCGGTACCTTAAAATTAGACCAGGCACAATATCGTGAATTAGAAGCTTTTGCTAAGTTTGGTTCCGATCTGGATGCAGCTACATTAAATGTAATTGAAAAAGGTAAACGAAATGTAGAGATTTTAAAACAAGCACAAAATGATCCATATAAAGTGGAAGATCAGGTTGCTATTATATACGCAGGTTCTAAGAATTTACTAAAAGATGTACCCGTAGAAAGTGTAAAAGAATTTGAAAGAGATTTCTTAGAATTTTTAAACGCAAAACATGAGGATACTTTGAAAATATTAAAATTAGGTAAATTGACTGATGAAGCAATTGCAACTTTAGAAAATGTTGCTAAGGAGATATCTTCTAAGTATAACTAAAAAAGTAATAAGTAATTAAGATGTGAGTAATGAGATATTCTTTTTATTCTTTCAAGTTTATACAACTGAATTCTCAATACTAGTATCTCAATACTAAATAAAATGGCTAATTTAAAAGAAATACGGAACAGGATCGCATCAATTGGCTCTACGATGAAGATTACTAGTGCCATGAAAATGGTTGCTGCCGCAAAATTGAAAAAAGCACAGGATGCTATCGTTCAAATGCGACCTTATGCGAATAAATTGACAGAATTATTACAAAATCTAAGCGCTACTTTAGATAGTGATAATGGTGGAGTCTATACAGAACAGAGGGAAGTTAAAAAAGTTTTACTAATAGCAATAACTTCAAATCGTGGTTTATGTGGTGGTTTTAACTCTTCTGTAATAAAAGCAGTAAGAAATATTGCCCAATCCAAATATGCCGGTAAAGAAATTAGTGTTTTAACAATTGGTAAAAAAGGAAATGATTTGTTGAGTAAAGAATTTAATATTTACGCAAATCACAGTGAAATTTTTGATGATTTGAGTTTTATAAATGCATCAAAAATTGCTGCAGGTTTGATGGATGAATTTACCAACAAAACATTTGATCAAATAGAAATAGTTTACAACAGGTTTAAAAATGCTGCGACACAGATTGTAACCGAGGAGCAATTTTTACCCATATTACCAACAAAATCAGATAATACTGGATCTATAACCGATTATATATTTGAACCTACAAAGGAAGAAATAGTTGAAGTATTAATTCCCAGATCGTTAAAAACACAGTTATTCAAAGCAATAAGAGACTCTTATGCCTCTGAACACGGGGCTAGAATGACAGCCATGCATAAAGCCACTGATAATGCAACCGATTTAAGAGACGAGTTGTTATTGACGTACAATAAAGCAAGACAAGCTGCTATTACGAATGAAATTTTAGAGATTGTAGGTGGTGCGGAAGCGCTGAATAATTAATGATCGAATGAAAATTAAGAAGATAAATTAATTTTTCAGCAATACTTTCATCATTTGTTCGGCAGAAACACGACTAATTAAATCAATATCTTTTTTTGATGTTTTATCTCCTATTTCAAAGGTAATTCCAACAGCTTTATGCCCGTTTAAAAACCAACCCTTTGATGTTGGATTTTTACTATTTGCAGAAGCTTCATTAACCTTGTAATCTGGTATGTTTTTTTCAAGAGATGCAAACCAATTTTTTATAAAATCAGGTTCTGCTGTATTTTCTCTTTGTTCATTCGTATAAAAAACATCATACCAAGTTGAATGAAAATCTAAACCCAAAACTAATTTAGAATCATTTTTAGCTAGTTTTTTATCAATATATTTTACAACATTCTTAATTTCAGGTTGGTTGTAGACAGACCAGTCTCTGTTTAGATCAACACCTCCTGCGTTATGCCTCCAATGACCAAGATCAACTCCATCTGGATTCATAATTGGAAAAGCTAAAATTCGATATTCTTGTAAAAATTGGTTCGATAATTCTGAATTATTCAATATTGTTTCTAAAAATCCTTGAAAGGCAAAATAACCTGTAACTTCCGGTGGATGCTGGCGAGTTAAGAAAACCAATATTTTTTTACCTTTATTTTCTTTGTTTCTAATGTCTAGTACAGGAATATCTCGGCCTAGTTTTGTTTTTCCAACTATTTCTAATTTTACTAAATCGGTCTTACTTTTTACTATTTCTGTATACCAGTTTTTAACATCATTTGATGATTGAACCTCCTGAGCTGAAACTACAATTGGTTTTTTACCTAAATCAAGCCTTATTGTAACAATACTATCGTTTTTATAGATATCTAAAGAATCAATTATACGCCAAGAATTATCAATCTTTAATTTAGGTATATATCTGTGTTTATAACCCAAAGGATACTGAAATTTGAAATAAAATGTTTTTGGATTATCAGACCAGGTTTTAAAGGCGTAATAGGCACTATTGTTTATAGGTTTATTCTCTGGGTTTATGATTACTATTACCGTACTATCATTTTCTCTTTTCAGATCGTTTAAACGCGCTGCATCAAATTCATTACTGGCATAAACACCAAGTTCTGGTAAATAATAGGTTTTCTTTTCTTGGGTATTGATTTTTTTTGTCCTTGTATCAACAGGTTCTTTAAAATCTACTGTTTTAACATTTGCACATGAAACTAAAACAATCAGCAAGAATATTTTACAGATATAAAATATTGAATTTTTTATCTTTTTTCTCATAAATCATAAATTTATAAAAATTTATTTAAACCTAATATCTTTGCAGCAGAGATTAAGGACCATTATGATTGTTAAGGTACTTTAATCAAAGACCCGAAGAATACTGCATTTGCAAATAGTTTATTTGTACCTAGCCACGATCCTCTAAAATTTGGGTTATCGGCAAACATTACAACTATACCCTTTCCAATTTTACTCACAATAATAGAAGCCGATTTACTCATTAATTCTAAATTCTCTTTGGTAATATATCCATCTATATGCGGGTTTTTTGTGTATTTAGCAACAGTTGAGAATCTACTTTTACTTGGCATTAACCAAACCCTGTTATTCTTATAAACCGGTAATTCTTTATTTTGATATCCAAATCCAATAGGATGCGTTAGATCCAGGTCTACCTTAAAAATAGCTCCACCAATACTTTGCTTACCTTTAAATCCTCTGGCATCGCCATAATCCATTCTTTCAACCTGTTTGGAAGAGTCTTTTATAACACTTACTAATTTTTCATTTACCAGTTTATTTTTAACTGCCCATGAACTTGCTCTCGCAGAAGTGATCAAAGTATTACCTTTTGCAACCCATGTTTTTAATTTTTCTCTGTTACTTTTATTTAATAACCTATAATTTCCTGAAACCATTATTATAACATTGTACCTATCCAAATCGGTTCTAAAAAAATTTCTTTCCGGAACTTTAGTTATTGGCATATGTAAACGCTGTTCAAAAAGATGCCAAACTTCGCCTGCTTCGTATGATGAAACTCCTCCTTCTACAAGCATCATTGCTTTTGGTTTGCTGATGGCTACCAAACTACGACTACCCAATCCGTTGCCTTTTCCCATCTTTGTCATTCCGGTATTTACTCCATAAGCCTGTACTTTATATTTTAAAGCCACCGAATTAACAATTAAAAAAAGTGAATCATTTGATATACTATTGTTTTGTACAGGTATAAAAAAAGTACCTCTATTAAAACTAACATCTTTACCATTCGCAGTCATTGAAAATGGTTTTATAGAAGTTTTTAAAATTATTTTGTTATTTAAAAGCTCATAAAATACCGCTGGAGAATTATAATCATCCCAAGATATCAAATAACCATAATTGCTTTTTTGTACAGCATCCAGTTTAATTGTATTATTCTCTGATGTAATACGATCACCTACACCTGGCACTTTTGCTAACTCGGCATATTTCATATTGTAAAAATTAACCAATGACCAAGATGATGCATCGTAATAAACACTATCTCTATATTTGTTATAGGTTTCAAAAATAGATTGAACCATATAATATTGTGATTGATTTGTTGGTACTACATAACCACTACCAACTTTAAATGATTTATTATTAACCCTTAAGTTATCATCTAAATTATACACTTCTATCTTGTGTTTTAACAACATGTCTAAAAATGTTTTTGTTCTGTTTTTATCATAATCATCACCAAAAACATAGCCTTTAACTTTACTTTTACTTGCATTATCAATTGCTTTGTTAAAAAACTTGTTTTGATAATTGTACAATAAATCTTTGTTCTTAATGGCCGCTTTTATTGTTGCAATACTCGATACATATTGGTTTCTTATTGTAAAGGCAAAAGACATATCACCTGTAGGTGTCTCTTGTACATGACCTCTAGAACTAGCCTGCTCAAATAGCAAAGCCAATGAACCCTGTAAATCCATATAAGTTGATCCATAACCTGGATAAGTTGAATCGTAAACTTCATCGGTAAAATACAAGGAACCTATTTTATCGAGATCCTGCGCAAATTGCTCGGCAAAAGCCCAATTCAATACATCTCTGTTTTCAGAAGGTGTTATCGGATTGGCTGAAGCCGACATGTTTTTAGGTTCAAAAAAGTAAGTACTGCTTGTACCTTGTTCATGAAAATCGGTCACTACATTGGGGTACCATTCATGATACCACTTTAATCTCCCGTTACTTTCGGGTTGTATTCCCAATAAAAGATCTCTGTTTAAATCGAACCAATAATGATTGGTTCTTCCTCTTGGCCAGCCTTCATTGTGTTCTATATCATTTTTATCTGCAATCAATGGGTCTCCTCTAAAAGTATTTGCCCAATTGGTATGTCTGTCTCTTCCGTCAGGATTGATGGTAGGATCTAAAAACACAACTGTGTTTTTTAGATAATCCGCTACAATCGAACTTTCTGAAGCAATTAACGTATATGCAGTAAGCATAGCTGCTTCTGTACTCGACGCTTCATTTCCATGTACACCATAGGCCATATTAATAAATATAGGCAAATCCGAGAAATCGGTCACATTTGTATTTTTATCAACCACTTGTAAGTGTTTTTTATGAATTGCTTCTATATTCTGCAAGTTATCTGCAGAAGTAATAGTTAGCATGGTCAATTTTCTGTTCTCATTGGTTTTTCCGTAATAATACATAGATGCCTTATTTGACAATTGTGCCAGTTTTTCCAAATATGCAACCACTTGATCATGTCTTGTGTGATAAGCACCAATTGGATAACCCAAAAACTCTTCCGGACTTGGGATTTCAGAATTAAAAGGCTGATACTCTTTGAAATAATAATCTTGTGAGAAACTCTGAAAAGAAAGACTAATTAAAAAAAAGAAAACAAAATAATATTTTATATGGGTCATATTACTAATTTTAAAATATGCTTAAATGTAGAAACATTTTTCAAATTAATGTGTATTCCATGTCACTTATTACCGGATTAAATATAATTTTGTCAACTTAAATTTAAATAATGCCCTATCAAAAAATAATTGATGATTTGTATTTAAAATACAAAGACTTTAAAATTAAAGGTAAAGTGGCTTCCTATATTCCCGAATTAAAAAAAGTGGATGCCAATAAATTTGGAATTAACTTATATAACCTTCAAGATGAGAGTTTTGGAGCAGGTAATTTTCAGGAAAAATTTTCGATACAAAGTATTTCAAAGGTTTTTGCTCTAACCCTGGCATTAAAAGAGATTGGTGAAAAAATTTGGAAAAGAATTGGGGTAGAACCTTCGGGAGATCCTTTTAATTCATTAGTTCAACTTGAATTCGAAAAAGGTATTCCTCGCAACCCTTTTATCAATGCAGGTGCCTTGGTTATTTGTGATCTTTTAATTAGCAAATTGAAAGAACCAAAAGTAAAATTGTTAAATTTTGTAAGAAAATTAGCCGATAATGAAGATATTCATTTTAATAAAAAAGTCGTTTCTTCTGAAAAGAAATACGGATTTACAAATGCCGCACACGTAAATTTGATGAAATCTTTTGGTAATATAAAAAATGACATAGATAGTGTTTTAGATCTGTATTACCACATGTGTTCTATTGAAATGACCTGTAAAGAGCTTTCTAAATCGTTTTTATTTTTTACTAATGACGGTATTTTACCTTGGAGTAAGGAAAAAATTGTTTCTTTAAGTGTTTCAAAAAGAATTAATGCTACCATGCAATTATGCGGACATTATGACGAAGCGGGGCAATTTGCGTTCAAAGTAGGTCTTCCCGGCAAAAGTGGTGTGGGTGGTGGAATTGTTGCCGTCCACCCCGATCTTTATTGTATTTGTACTTGGAGTCCGGTTTTAAATAAAAAAGGGAATTCTTATTTGGGATTAAAAGTCCTTGAAGAATTTACGAGCCTTACACAAGCATCTATTTTTTAAAATAACTATATGAAAGTTTTACATTTAGATACTAATCATTCTTGTTTGATTTCCGGTTTGCAAGAACTCGGTTTCGAAAATGATGAAGATTATACCTCATCAAAAGAAGAAATAGAAACAAAAATTGATCAATATGATGGTATTGTTATTCGAAGCCGATTTAAAATTGATAAACAATTTATAGATAAAGCACTTCAGTTAAAATTTATAGCAAGAGTTGGTGCGGGATTGGAGAGTATAGATATCGCTTACGCGGAAAAAAGAAATATTCATTTAATTGCAGCTCCAGAAGGTAACAGAAATGCCGTAGGTGAACATGCTTTGGGAATGATCTTGGCGCTATTTAACAAATTGAAGAAAGCGGATAATGAAATTCGTCATGGAAAGTGGCTAAGGGAAGACAATAGAGGTATTGAATTAGAAGGAAGAACAATTGGTATTATTGGCTATGGAAACATGGGTAAAGCCTTTGCAAAAAAATTAAAAGGCTTTGATGCTGAAGTGATTTGTTATGATATTCAAAAAGGTGTTGGTGATGAAAATGCACTTCAGGTTGAATTAGAAGAACTATTCGAAAAAACCGATGTTTTAAGTTTGCATACACCTCAAACAGAATTAACAAATAAAATGATTGACAATAGATTTATCAATAAGTTTAAAAAACCTTTTTATCTAATTAATACAGCAAGAGGTTCGGCTGTTGTAACCAATGATTTGGTTGAATCATTAAAAAAAGGTAAAATTCTGGGGGCTTGTTTAGATGTTTTGGAATATGAAAAAGCATCTTTTGAAAACTTTTATTCAGATAAAAATCTTCCTGAGGCTTTTCAATATTTAATTGGGTCAGATAAGGTTTTGATGAGCCCACATGTTGCGGGATGGACAGTTGAGAGCAAAAATAAACTTGCACAAACCATAGTCGATAAAATTAGGTCACTCTTCTCTTAACTTATTATTATTCATTTGTTTTATTGGAAAAATTGCTCGTAAGTAAAAAATCGAGTGGTAAAGAATCACCCATTCTTTGTTTTCCAAAATCACCTCCGAATCTTACGGCTTCTGGTGGTGAATGATTACCAAAATTATCGATATAGAATTTTGTTGCCAAACTTTCTAAAGACGAGCGTTTTTTATTTTTATAAATAATGCTAAATCTGTCTTTTAATTTAACCATCTTCTTATTCGAATTAGCAACCGGAGTAACAATGATATATTTTTCTGATTTATACGGAATATTTCCAATATATAATTTGTACCCCGTATTTTCCAAATTTTGATTTGCCAAAGCTCTCATAAAATGGAGTGTTGAACCGTAGTAGGCATCTAACCTATTATCAATAGTAATTGAAGTTGGAGAATCTTCCATTGATTTGTAAAAATTACTCCCCGAATAAAAAACATTAGCAACTTTTAAACGTTTTTTATTTTTACTTACATAATAATAATTTACTTCAAAGTTTTTTAGACCTATTGTAATAAGATATTTCAATCTCTTATTTCGTATTAAAATCGGAACATTTGCTTGAGCTGATAATTTTTTTTCATCTTTATCATATCTTAAAATTATATCGTCTTCATTTAATATTTCACTTGACATACCATTTTTAGATTCACCCAAATAGTTTCTTTTAAATTCTTTTAATTTCAATTTTCTGGGCCAATCGTCTTTGTTGTCTAATACTACTTCATTTAAAACGTTTGTTGATTCATTTAAATGTACCTCTAAAGCTGCAGTTGTTGAAAAACTATGAAGAATTATAGTTTCATAGCCTATAAACGAAATTATCAACGGTGTTTTAATTGCTTCGTTGAACTCAAGAATAAATTCACCTCTAGAATTAGTTGTGGTACCAATAGTAGTATTATCAAAATATACAGAAGCACCTTCCAATGGTATATTAGCCTTACTATCAAATACCACACCCGAGATTTCCTGGGATTGAACAACTCCGAAAAGGAATAAAAAAAACAATATCAGTATCGATCTAATTATCACCATTCTAACTAGGAAAAAAGAAATATTTGATTGGTAAGGTACAAAGATAAAGACAATAACCCAATTCACTATGTCTGGTATAAAACGAAAATTAAGAAAAAAGAAAAAAATATAGAGCTATGCTATCAAATCCTTTTTTATCAGATTAAATAGCTTTTTTATATCTTTAAAATAAATTTTCCAGATGACCTCTGATGCTAAAACTCCTAAAGAGTATATAAATAGCCTACCTGAAGATAGAAAAGGTGCTATTTCTAAACTGCGTAAAACAATTCTTGACAATATACCAAAAGGATTTTCTGAAACCATGAACTACGGTATGATTGGATATGTGGTTCCTCATTCTATTTATCCACAGGGTTATCACTGCAAACCTGAATTACCTTTACCTTTTATCAATCTTGCTTCTCAAAAAAATTTTATTGCTGTTTACCATATGGGTATATATGCAAATAATGAATTACTCGATTGGTTTGTTAAAGAATATCCGAAACATGCCAAAAGAAAACTGGATATGGGTAAAAGTTGTATTCGATTTAAAAAAATGGATGATATACCCTATGATCTAATTGGTGAACTCACTGCGAAAATGACTACAAAGTAATGGATAGATCTTTATGAAAATGCCGTTAAAAGCAGAGGTTAGTAAAATAGAGTATTGTTAAAATTAATCTTTCTCTTTTTGTTTAATAATTAGATAATCTAAAGGTAAAGCATCTGCCATCCTTTTTCTCCCAAGTTCACCTCCAAATTTTACCGCCTTGGGTGGAGAATGATTTCCAAACTTATCAATATAAAATTCCGGCATGGAGCTTTTAATGTAAGATTGTTCACTACCCTCAAACAAAATATTTAGTTTCCCTTTTAATTCTACCTTAACATTACCCAAATTATCAATGGGTGTTACTGTAATAAATTCGTTAGATACAACAGGGTGGTCGCCGCGATAAATCTTATATTTCTCTCTTTCAAGGTCTTCATTTGCAAGAGCTCTCATAAAATGAAGTGGAGAACCACGGTATGTTTTTTTTCTCATTTTTAAAGTCTTTTTCGAAGATATTTCCTCTAATGATTTATAATAATTATTTCCTAAATAATATACATCTTTGACATCTAAACTTTTTTTATTCTTACTTACATAAGAGTAATTAACTTCAAAATGTTGTAAATCAGCTGTTATTAAATATTTAAGATTAGCATTTTTAATTACAATTGGAGAATTTGCAATAGCAGTTAATTGCTTTTTCTTTTTATTGTATCTTAATAGAAGATCGTCTTCATTTAA
>VAPK010011944.1_pt1 | contig 15023 bp, 11 predicted proteins | sample 3395031 | NCBI WGS metagenome assembly VAPK01 (sample SAMN08290443, study PRJNA428436) | hydrothermal vent metagenome | isolation source: Deep-sea hydrothermal vent chimney 1 | place: Pacific Ocean: Juan De Fuca Ridge
ATATATTAAACAACTATATTCCATAAAAATATATATAAAATATTATACTAGATAACATATTATTAAAAGTTATTTACTGAAAAAAAAAAATTTATGGGGTAGTATATTGAGTACGTAGGACTTTGATTCCTGAGGTGGCATGTCATTTATGTCTTTTGTAAAGGACTTTAGATTAACTAAATCGAAAGCCTTCAAAGTTTTAAATAGGATATAAGTTCCTAGGTCCTGTTGTTCTATAGTTGAAGAATACAACAGTAAATTGCAAATTTGCATGTGCACGGTGTGCTGGAACATTCTGTAGGATGGCTGAGATTAAGCGGAAGATTGTAGCTCTTTATACGGAGGTTGCCCTTCTCCTATAATAGTCCATTAGTCTTTATGGTGTATATGCACGGCAGGTTTTCGTCCTGGGAGTGTGCTAATATTATTGGCACTAGAGACTAGACTAAATTTATTTAGTATAAGAAGTATGACTGCCTTCCAAGTAGTGGGTTTAAAAAAATTTTTAAAGTAAATATAGTGTTAAGAGGTAGGGTAAGCTAAAGTAAGCTAGTGGGCTCATGCCCCGAAAATGGTGCACATTGTGTATCCCCTATTAGTTATTATATTAATTGATAGAAAAATTTGGTTTTGGTTTAGTTTTTAGCTATAGCTATGGTGAAATGCATGGTACTGTAAGGGGTCCGGTGAGTATTAGAAATTGATTTACAGGGGTATTTAAGATTCTTTTGTATTTCTGTTTTGGGAATATAGTAATATTTAGATTACGTTTAGATGAGTAGTCACTATTGAAGACACCAGTATTGGAGATTGAATAAAAATAAACGAAAGTTTGATTCAGTAAATAGCTAAAATAGGCCCGGCAAAGATTTGTGCCAGCAGCTGCGGTTACACAAACGGGTCGAGTTAAAATTAGTTTGCAGAAAAGAGAGTTAGGAATATATATGCATAAAAGAAAGACGAATTTACTCTATAAAGGTACAATTCGGGTGGGGAGGGTTAATGGCCACAGCTTTCTAATGTCTGAAGCTCTGAAGGTTTAGGGTGAAACCGGGATTAGATACCCCGTTATTCTAGGCTGTAAAAGTTGACTATATAGGTAAAAGGTCTGCATGGGTACTACGAGTTTCTTATATAGTGTAGTAGAAAAATTAATAAGAAGAATACTTAAAACTTAAAAAACTTGGCGGTGCCTTATTTCCTACCAGGGGAACCTGCTTCATAAGTCGATGATCCGCGTTTTAGCTTACCTTACTTTGAATAGTACTATTTATCTTTAGGAAGGTAATAACAGAACAGCCTGTATACCTTCGTCGTCAGGCTGCCTCGGAAGAGATATGAAGTGGCCAGAGGGAATATTTTGCTTAAAATAACTATTTAGGTAATAATTTTTCTTGACGTCAGATCAAGGTGCAGTAAATAGTGAGGATGTGGTGGGTTACAGTAAAGATTTTTTATAATGGATCAATCTCTGTAATGGGGTTGTGAAGGTGGACTTGGAAGTAATTTGAATAGGATGATTAGAAAGCTCAAGTGAAGTAAATGGCTCTAGGGTGTGTACAAATCGCCCGTCACTCTTGTTGAAAAATAAGATAAGTCGTAACATAGTGGGGGTACTGGAAAGTGTCCCCGGCATAAGGAGATAGGTATATAGTTAAATGAGGCATAGCATAAGATAATGTTTTCCGCTTACACTGGAAAGATAGCTATAATGTGTTAGCTTGCCTCTAGTGATGAAGACTATGCCATGAAGAATAGGAAGAAGTAATGTTTATTTCTTTATCCGTGAATTAAGAGAGTTAAGGAAACGTCTGAAATTGAGATTAGTAGTATGGTGAGCGAAAAATTATGTTGAATGGCTCTTAGGTTCCGAGAGGGAATTGTAGTTAAAAGTACAAATCTTATTGTAGTAGAAATTAATTTTTGTACCTTTTGCATCATGGTTCTTTAAGATAAGGACTTATTATCATAGGTTAGCCCGAAACAAGATGAGCTATTTTATAACAATATCTATCGTAGTAAAGCTAGATAAAGATTATAAGATTGGAGTGAAATGCGTGTCGCATCTTGTGATAGCTGGTTTGTCAGGAGAGACATAGAAGTGTCGAGCTATTAGTAAAAATTTGTTTCATAATTTTATTAGAGTTGAAAAAAATTTAATGATGGTATTGAAGCAGGAAAGGATTAGCTTTTCTGGTAGCTAAAAGAATTATGAACACTTGTTATGTAAAATGGGCTTAGAGTTAGTCATTTTGTTATGAAGTTTGTTAAAAGATAGTAAATAAAAATAAATTAAAAAGTGGTGTTAATATTTGTAAATTCTTTAGAGGAGCTTAATGTTGGCTTCAGTTGTACTGATTTTATTGGTTGTCTCATTAAATACCAATTTAATTCTGGAGAAATGAGTATTGTAATATGAAAACTAGAGTAAGCTTAGAATAAAATAAAGGATAATAGGAAAAAGTGAAATGTGGCTTATTAAAGAAGGTCTGTAAAAGGAATTCGGCAAAACTTAGCCTCGCCTGTTTATCAAAAACATGGCCCTTTGTAAGTCGATGAAGACGGAGATAGGGGGTCTGACCTGCCCGGTGATGTAGGAGTTAAACGGCCGCGGTACCCTGACCGTGCAAAGGTAGCATAATCATTCGCTTCTTAATTGGAGGCTGGTATGAAGGGTTTGACGTAGGTTAAGCTGTCTCTTAGCAGATTTGGTAGAAATTAACTTTTAGGTGAAAAGGCTTAAATTTAGGCTATGGGACGAGAAGACCCCGTTGAGCTTGAGTGACGAATTAAGAGTAGGGATATCAGGATATGAATTGAACTATCTTTAAAAGTATTTTTAGTAGGGGAAAACGGAGGAATAGGAAAAGCTTCCTCTTGCTTATAAGTAGATTAAGGTTATTAATTGGTTTCTTTGTCTTTAGAGAAGAAAGCTGTTGAGACACTAAGAATTATTTTAAGGCTGACATGCAGAAGGTTAGTAGAATGATCCGCTGTAAGGAAAGAAGTGATTATGGGATAGAGTTACCACGGGGATAACAGCGTAATTTTCCTCGGAGAGTTCGAATTGAAGAGGGGGTTTGCGACCTCGATGTTGGATTAAGGCGTCCTAAAGGTGTAGAAGTTTTTAAGGGTTGGTCTGTTCGACCATAAAAGCCTTACATGATCTGAGTTCAGACCGGCGTGAGCCAGGTTGGTTTCTATCTTTAGCCTTAGATTAATATATTTCTGGTTAGTACGAAAGGATCATCAGTGTTAGAGAATAAAGTTAGTTATTAGTTAGCTGAAGAAAAATAAGAGTTTATAAGTATAAAGTGTAAATTTATGGTATTTAGAGGAAATAGAATTATTATGTGTTATTTTGAGTAGTATAGAGTCTAGTTTATGTTGGACTATTTTTAAGAATAAAGGGAAAGGCTAGTTAAATGATAATATAGGTTTGTCAAACCTAAGTTACTACTCTAATAGTTAGTGTCTTTTTGTTAGGTAATAGGATAGAAAATTAAATTTTAGATAGGGCCAAGTGGGCTGTAAGAATTTTAAAATTCTTCTATTTATGCCACAGTTAGCACCGTTGCAGTGATTATATATTTTTATCGGGTTTTTGTCTGTTATCGGATTAGTTCTTGTTCTTTTTTTTTGATCTTTCCCCGCCGATTATGTTTCTTTACGGACTATAGGTAAAAAAACGGGTTTTGACCCAGGAATTAAGAGGTTCGGCGAGAGAAGTTATATGAGGGTCTTACGGGCTTCACGTAAGTTGAATAGCAAGTAATTTGTTTTTAGCAGGACAGTTAGGTAGGTGGTTTGGAAAAATATGAGGTAGGTTGAGAACTGATTAAAAAGGAATGCTTGTAGATATTTTTTCTTCTTTTGATGACAATAATTCTGTTTTTATGTCTTTTTATGCACTTTTATGAAGCTCTAGCCTTATTGTTTTGGGAAGATTTAATTGTATATATTGACTAGATGTAAGCCGGTGGTCTTATCTTTTAAATATCCCTAAGGTAGTTGGGTTTTCGCAGGTTGTTCGTTCTTTAGGAATAAAATTAGGGGGGTTTGCCGGATTTGTGATTTCTTTGTTCTCTTTCTTGGTGGTGGTGAATTTAAGAGGTTTAATTCCTTATGTGTTTAGAAATACTAGGCATTTAGCTGTAACTTTTTCTTTGAGGCTTCCTCTATGATTTTCTTTGATTATTTCTGGTGCTGTTTATAGCCCTTCTTCGGCAGCTGCAAGGTTATTGCCAGGGGGAGCGCCCTCTGCATTGAACCCCTTTTTAGTAATAGTAGAAACTGTTAGTTTATGTGTTCGGCCAATTACACTTTCTGTCCGATTAGCTGCTAATATGAGAGCAGGCCACATTGTGTTAGGCTTAATTGGTGGATACTTGAGTGAAGCCATTTTTATCTATCCCAGGGTTGCTTTGGTGAGATTAATTGGTGTCCAGGTTGGGTATTTTTTGTTTGAGGTTGGTGTTAGCTTAATTCAAGCTTATATTTTTTTCTTATTATTAGTTCTTTACTCTGATGATCATTCTGGTTAGATATAACAGATTGTTGAAAGTGTTATAATGTCTTAGGGAAAATATTTACCACTGGTGCATCTTCAGTGCAGTGTTCTTGCTTAAACTACTAAGACAGGAAGTGGAAGGCCAAAAATACATAAGATTAAAAGTATATTAGTCAAAAGGAGGAGGCAGATATAACAGTAAGGAAAATTAAGGTGGTTAGAAATTTAAACTGGAAGAGTTGGTTTATTTGGGTTATGCGGATAATAGCTAAGAAGGTACCTTGGCCGCCTGTGATTTCTAGCCATCCTTGGTCGAGGATTTTATAGGCGTGATTTGCAGTGATAAGAGGGTATTGGATAATTGGTTGGCTAGAGATAGCAGCGAGAAATCATATTTGAGAGTTAAAGTGTTGTGTTAAGGTCTTAGTTGGGAGCTCAATTTTTTGCTTATTTCATGATAGGAGGGTGAATCATCCGCCAATTGTGAGAACTAGGATAGTGAGTAGCTTGTGGGTTGTAGGAAGAATAAGGGAAGCAGAAAAGTCTATTGTAAGGGCTTGAAGTATTTTACCAGCAAAAACGGAGACTCCTCTAAGGATTATGATGGGGATTGTAATGGAGATATCTTCATCATAATTTTGGTGGAAAGGTAAATGGTTAATCCGACCTCAGAGGGAATAGAGGGAAAGACGGAGGCTGTATGCGGCCGTTATACCAGTCGCTAGGAAAATTATAATAATTATACATATGTTAGATGAATGGAAGAGGGTTCTTTCAAGGATTAGATCCTTTGAGTAAAACCCTCTCAGAAAAGGAGCACCGCAGAGAGCTAAGTTAGCAATATTAAGGCAGGAAATTGTTAAAGGTATCTGGTTTCATAGTCCTCCAAGGTTTCGTGTGTCTTGAGAGTTTCTGTTGTTATGAATAATTGCGCCTGCACAAAGAAAGAGCATAGCTTTAAAGAGGGCGTGTGTGAAAAGATGAAACAATGCTAAGGCAGGAAACCCTAATCTTAGTCTTATTATTATAACTCCTAGTTGACTAAGGGTGGATAGGGCAATAATTTTTTTTATATCATATTCATAGCTAGCTCTAATGCCTGCTATTAGTATAGTGATGACAGCAATGAAAAGAAGACTTGTTTTAAAGTTTGAAAAGGAGTTTAAAAATGGGAAGAATCGGATTAATAGAAATACACCTGCTGTAACAAGAGTTGAAGAGTGAACTAGAGCAGAAACTGGGGTTGGTGCTGCTATAGCAGCAGGTAGTCAGGCTGAAAATGGAATTTGAGCTCTTTTAGTTATGCCTGCTACTACTAGGCAGACTATAATAACTCATGAGAAAGGAGTATCTCACATAAAGAGAATATTCCAGTGTCCTTGAATAGCTGAGAATCCAATAGCAGTAAGAAGTATCACATCTCCTAATCGATTAGCTAAAGCGGTGATTATTCCGGCTGAAAGAGATTTTATGTTGGGGTAGTAGATGACTAGGGCAAAGGAGACGATGCCTAAACCGTCCCATCCAATAAGAAGAGAGATTAGATTTGGGATGAAGATTAATAAATTTATAGATAGAACAAAGAGTATCACAAGTCAGGTAAATCGGGTCAGGAAAATATCATTAGCTATATATGAAGAGGAAAAAAGTATAACGCAAGCGGAAATTAGGCAAACAATATTTCTGAATGTAATGCCGACAGGATCTAAGATAATCGGGAAAGAGATCGAGGTTGTTCTAATGGATAAAATTTCTCATTCAATTAAGAAGGAGGTATTAGTGTAAAGAAAAAAGCATGTTAGTGGTATGAGTAGAGTAGAGTATGAAAATAGTATTAAAGATCTGATAGAGGAGCTTTTGTACCTAGTAAGTGTTTTTAGAAATGTCATTTATTAGGTGAGCTTAGTAGCTCATTTCTAGGCCCACATCCTAGGATGTTTAGCTTACATTAACCTAATCGCTGTGTGACTAAATAGTTCAGGTGCAGATGATATCTGTTTTTAAGATTAAGGCATTAACCGGGATATAGTGAAGAAGAAAAAGAAGAAAGCCAGTAGAATTGATTCTTTTCAAAGGAAGAAGATACTTTGGGGCCCTTCCGTGTTGTGTTGCAGTATAGAGGAAAAGGTTGTAAACTGCGGCTAGGAACCTTATAAGTATTAGAGGAATTAATAGTCAGGAGTAAGTGGATAGAACCGCTGGAAAGATTATAATTTCCCTTAGAAGGTTGATTGAAGGAGGTGCAGCCATGTTTACTGCACAGAACAGAAACCATCACATAGAAATCACGGGACATATTAGGAGTATTCCTTTACTTATAATTAGTCTTCGAGTCCCTGTTTTTTCGTAGTTATAGTTTGTTAGCGCGAATAGGCCAGATGAACATAGGCCGTGTGCAATTATTATTCTTAAGGCGGCTTGTCAGCCCCAAAGGGAACCAGAGAAAATGCCTGCTAATACAAGACTTATATGCCCAATAGAAGAGTAGGCAATAAGGGACTTTAGGTCTACTTGACGGAAGCAGATAAAACTGGTTACTACTCCTCCATATAGTGCAAAACAAAAAATGAAGTCTTTTAGGGAGCTTGGGGTTGTTAGGCTAAAGAATTGATGTATTCGTAGCATTCCATATCCGCCTAGCTTAAGAAGGATTCCGGCTAGAACTATTGAGCCTGCGACTGGGGCTTCTACATGTGCCTTAGGAAGCCATAAGTGGAGGGAAAATATGGGGAGTTTTACTAGGAATGCACCAAGCCTTGTTACAAAAATAATTTCTGTTGTGGCTGGGGTTATAGGCATTATTTGCTTAAGTGTGAGGAGGTTAGGAAGTATTATTCTGTCAGTGGTATATTTATTAACCATTACTAAAAGGATGATTAGTAATGGGAGAGAAGCCGTTAGAGTATATATTAGTATGTATATTCCTGCTTGTGTTCGTTCTGGCTGATACCCTCATCCTAAAATTAGGATAAAGGTAGGAATTAGAGAAGCTTCAAAAAAAACATAAAATCAAATTGTTCTACAACTGAGAAATGTAAGAAGTAAGGTTAGATTTAGGGCACAGATACATGTGGTGAATAAATGGGTTTTGTTAACTTTTAGTTTTACCCTAGCATGACTAGCTAGTAAAGTTAAGAGAGAGATTCATCAAGTAAGTGAAATTAGAGAAGCAGAAAGGGTGTCTATAATTATTCAGGAGGAAATATGGTAGGTTCTTATAATGTTTCCTCTTCATAGTATCCATAGACTGTAGAATCTTCCCAGGGAAAGACCTCAGAGACGGAAGTATCATGAAAGGGGGCTGAGTGTAAAAGAAGCAAACAGAGAAAAATTGAGGAGAAGAGCGCTTAACATTTCTGTGAGATAAAGTTAGAAACGTAGTCATTACCATGGGTACGAATTAAAGACACAAGAATAGCTAGGCCGAGGCTAGCTTCACAAGCGCCTAAGGTGAGAAGGATTAAACAAGAGTAGACCTCATAACTAAACATTATGGTTGTGCCTAAAAGTATAACAAATAAGCTAAGAGTAATAGCTTCAAGGCTTAATAGAACTCTTAATAGGTGTTTGTGTTGTAAGCATAGTGTTACTGTGGCTAAAATTACTCCAATTCTAGAAAGGACAATAAGGTAGGGGGCTCTGATCATGTCTGCTAAATAATTAGAGGCAGTAAAAGCTAAAGGTATAGCATCAGCCTTGTAAGTTGAAGATTGAAGGTATAAGCTTTCTTATTGCTGGAAGTTACCAAGTGAATTGAACACTTTAGTTTTGTTTTCAAGACAAGGCTTCCCCCAGGGGGTAACTGAAAGGCAATTAGTCTAAAATTTGGTCTCATAAAATTGCTAGAAGTGGATTAGCGAGGAAATAGGAGAAATAAAGGATAGTAAAGACTTGACCGATTGTTTCATAGGGGGGTTCTACTGGGCAAGCGCCGATTCAAGTTAAAATTAGTAGAATTCCTAAAAGGCTTCAGAACAAAATTTGACTTAGTGGGTAAAAGGCCATAGAACGGGCCTTGCCTGTAAATGAGATTGGGACCACAAACAAGATGAGAACTGCTATTACTAAAGCTACGACTCCTCCTAGTTTGTTAGGGATTGATCGTAAAATAGCATATGCAAATAGAAAATATCACTCTGGTTGAATGTGGGTGGGCGTAGAAAGGGGGTTTGCCGGAAGAAAGTTTTCCGGATCTCCTAATAAAAATGGGTCTAGGATGGAAAGAGAGCATAGAAGTAGAAGAAGAATTAAGAATCCTACAAGATCTTTAAATCTATAAAAAATGTGGAATGGAATTTTTTCTCTATCTCTATTAATCCCGAGAGGGTTATTTGATCCTGTTTCGTGAAGAAATAGAAGATGAAGAATTGTCATTCCAAGAATAACAAAGGGGAGTAAGAAGTGAAGGCTGAAAAATCGTGTGAGGGTTGCGTTTGCTACTGCAAACCCTCCTCATATTCATTGAACTAAAGCTGGTCCGATGTAGGGTACAGCAGAGAATAAGTTGGTGATAACTGTTGCTCCTCAAAAAGATATCTGGCCTCATGGGAGGACATACCCTAGAAAGGATGTTGCTATAGTTAGAAGAAGGAGGATAACTCCAATATTTCAGGTGTGGGAGTTAGTAAAAGATCCATAATAGAGGCCACGACCGATGTGAAGATAGATACAGACAAAGAACCATGAAGCACCGTTGGCATGAATTGTTCGAAGAAGCCAACCGTAATTTACATCTCGTGAGATGTGGGCAACTGACGAGAATGCTAAGTCAACATGGGCCGTATAGTGTATTGAGAGGAAAAGGCCAGTAAGAATTTGAACCCCTAGGCAAAGTCCTAGGAGCGAGCCAAAGTTTCATCAGATAGAGAGGTTTAATGGAGCAGGAAGATCGATTAAAGAGTGGTTAACTATTTTTAGTACAGGATTAATCTTTCGGAGTGGGCTATGCATAAAACCTTATTTAATGTTAGCATAGGGCTGAAGAGGGCCTTGTTGATGGAGGCAAATTTTGACTACAGCGAGGAGGGCAATTAAGAGAATTACCCCTAAGATAATAGCTAGAGAAGTAGAATTTATTTTAATAAGGTCAGTTCCTGTTCTGGAGAGGTACTGAGAAAATCCTGTGTCTCTTGTCGGATGTGCTGTATTGTGTGAGTCTTGAGAAGAAAAGTTGTTAGTAATAAAGGCTGTAGAGATGAAGACTAATAGAAGAATGAGAATTGGTTTTGCATCCGTGAAGAAAGTATTGGGAGCTAAAACGGAAACATAAGCAAATATTACTAGAAGTCCTCCAATAAATACAAGAAATAGAATGTAGCCATATCAGGAGGAGGAAGACAAGCTTATTAGAAGGGAATAAAGTATTGTTAATACTATAATGCATAAGCCAAGGCTTAAGGGTTGAAGTATTAAGGGTATAAGAAAAATAAGAGAAAAACAGGTTCTTATAATAATAGTTAAGCTCATTCAAGTCAGGGGATGGGTAGGGTCACCCAATCATCGGTCTCCAAGTCCGGGATTTTATTTAAACTATCGCCCTGATTATCTTAGCCTCATAAGTGGGAGACTTGATATAACTAGTAGGGTGCCTAAAGCAAAAGGGAGAAAAGTTTTTCATGCAAGGGCCATTAATAGGTCATATCGAAATCGGGGTAGTGTGGCACGAAATCAAATAAAGATAAAAGCAAATAGAAAGGTCTTTAGAGCTAGGATAGTATCTGTATTGATCAGAGTGAAGTAAGTCCCCCCAAAGAAAAGAGCAGCCGTAAGTATGCTTATTACTAGGATTGCTGCATACTCAGCTATGAAAATTAGAGCAAAGGTCCCTCCTCTGTATTCTACATTAAAGCCAGAAACTAATTCTGATTCTCCTTCTGCAAAATCAAATGGAGCACGGTTAGTTTCAGCAACACATGAAATAAACCAAATAAGAGAAAGAGGGAGTATGAGGATGAAAGGCCAGACTCAGGAAGTGCTAGAGGTGATCTTTGCAACATCAAATATTCCTGAGATGAATAGGACAGAAAGAAGGATTAGTGCAAGGCTAACTTCATAAGAGATTGTCTGAGCGATGGCACGAACTGCCCCTAAAAGAGCATATTTAGAGTTAGAGGCTCATCCGGCAAGAAGAGTTCCGTAGACGTTAAGGCTAGAAACACAGAAGAAGAAGAGAACCCCTCAATTAAAAAGATTTCTTGTGTTGGTGAGGGGGTAAATTTGTCATATAAGAAGGGATAGGGTTAGGCTAAGGGCCGGAGCACCGAGGTATGGCGCCTGATTAGCTAACGTAGGTTTTGTTAGCTCTTTTGTGAAGAGTTTTGCGGCGTCTGCTAGGGGTTGTGGGAGCCCAATTAAACCGACCTTGTTAGGACCTTTTCGTAGCTGGAAGTAGCCTAGGCCTTTTCGTTCTAATAGGGTAAAAAAAGCTACTCCCAGCAGGATAAAGATGTAGGTTGTAATAGTGGCGAGAAGTGGGCTGATGGGCATGTGCTAAGGAAAGAAGATTTCTTTATATTCAGAGCTTAAATCTGGTGCACTAGTCTGCCACCTTAGTGGTATTAAGTAAAGGACTTCACCTATTTCTTCTGAGCCTAAGTCAGTTACATAATTCTGCCAACTTAATATTATAAGAATATATTAATTAGTTAAAGCAGTTTTTGTATATCATTCTGAGAAGTCTCTAACACTATCAAGAGCTTCTACAACAATTGGTATAAAAGAGTGGTTTACGCCACAAATTTCTGAGCATTGGCCGTAGAACACTCCTGGATAGCTTGCACGGAAGGTAACTTGGTTTAAACGACCTGGGATAGCATCGACTTTTACTCCTATAGATGGAATAGCTCAGGAATGAATTACGTCTTCGGATGTAATTAGTGTTTTAATTGGGAGATCTGTAGGAATGACAACTCGGTTGTCTACTTCTAGAAGCCGAAACTGCCCTGATGTTAGAGTGTCTGTTGCTAATATATAGGAATCGAAATTGACTGGAGAGGAATTGCTGAGTTGTTCGTATTCATAGTTTCAGTACCATTGATGTCCTGTAACTTTTAGAATAAGCGAGGAATCATCGTATCTTTCATCTAGTATATAAAGGAGACGTAGGGATGGAAGGGCCAAAAAAATTAAAATGAGGCCAGGCAGGACTGTTCAAATAATTTCAATAACTTGCGCTTCCCGGGTATAGCGGGAAGTGTAAGAATTTATCAGGAGGATACTACATGCGGCGGTGACAACCGTTAAGACAAAGGCTAAGATTATCATAGCATGATCATGGAAAAAAATAGTTTCTTCTATAACAGGAGAAGCGGCATCGTGAAATCCGTATTGTCCTCAGCGGGCCATATCTAGGAAGAAAGAAGTAATTGCTTAATGGGTTGTAATAACACCAGTTTCAGAAGGATTATGGAAGTCTATAGGCAGTATATTATCCCATTCTAGGAAGGTGACTAGATGGAGGCTTCATACGACATTACGTTGGGCAGCTAAGGCTTCCCATAGAATAAATATAAAGTATATGACGGCTACTACAGACATAATAGAGCCTATAGAGGAGATTGTATTCCATTTAGTATAAGCATCTGGGTAGTCTGAATATCGGCGAGGTATTCCTCTTAATCCTAGGAAATGTTGAGGGAAAAATGTTAGGTTTACTCCAATAAATATTGAAAGGAAATGAATTTTTGAGTAGGATTCGTGGAGGGTTAGACCTGAGATTAATGGAAATCAGTAGTTGAAGGCAGCAAAAAGAGCAAAAATAGCTCCCATAGAAAGAACGTAGTGGAAATGGGCTACGACATAGTATGTGTCGTGAAGCATAATATCTAATGAAGCATTTGCTAGCACAACTCCTGTTAAACCTCCTATTGTGAATAGGAAAATGAAACCTATTGCTCAAAGTATAGGAGTGTCAAACTTGATTACTGATCCGTGGATTGTGGCAAGTCATCTGAAAATTTTAATTCCGGTAGGAATTGCAATGATTATGGTAGCAGATGTAAAATAGGCACGTGTATCTACATCTATTCCGACTGTAAACATATGATGGGCCCAGACAATAAAACCTAAAAGACCAATAGCTAGTATAGCATAAATTATTCCGAGGCAGCCAAAGGTTTCTTTTTTCCCGGAGTAGTGTATTACTACATGAGAGATTATTCCAAACCCGGGTAAGATTAAAATATATACTTCTGGATGGCCGAAGAATCAGAATAGATGTTGATAAAGAATCGGGTCTCCTCCTCCGGCAGGGTCAAAGAACGAGGTGTTAAAGTTTCGGTCGGTTAGTAGCATGGTAATTGCGCCAGCTAAAACTGGGAGTGAGAGAAGAAGTAAAATTGCAGTGATTTTGATAGACCAGACAAATAGAGGAAGTCGCTCGAACTCAAGCCCTTCTCATCGTATATTAATAGCGGTTGTAATAAAATTTACTGCTCTTAAAATTGAGGAAACTCCGGCTAGATGTAAGGAAAAAATAGCTAGGTCAACAGATCCTCCTGCATGGGCTAGGTTACTGGCTAGGGGAGGATAAACTGTTCAGCCGGTTCCGGCCCCTCTTTCAACTGCTGAAGATAGGAGAAGGAGAGTGAGAGAAGGAGGGAGAAGCCAAAAACTTATATTATTTAGGCGGGGAAAAGCTATGTCAGGGGCCCCTAGTATTAGTGGGATAAGTCAGTTTCCAAACCCTCCGATTATTAGAGGTATTACTAGGAAGAAAATTATTACAAAAGCATGGGCAGTAACAATTACATTGTATAGTTGGTCGTCTCCTAATAGAGCTCCTGGTTGGCCCAGTTCTACTCGAATTAAGGCTCTTAGTCCTGTGCCGACTACTCCTGCCCAGATACCAAAAATGAGGTAAAGTGTGCCGATGTCTTTATGATTAGTAGAAAAAAGTCAGCGCATAGTTAGAAAAAATCTGTTAGGGGAACTGAGATAGCAATAATAATACCACCAGTTAGATTTAGTATAGAGATAGAAGCTACTATTAAGGAGGTTGTTAGGGGGATAAGAAAGGAGGGGGTATTTGGAAGAAGGAAAGAAGCTTGGGTTACTTTATTAGAAGATGAAAGAAGGGCTGTAAATAGAAGGGTTAAATAGTAAAATAGTCTAAGAAGGGACCCTAAAATTAAGGGAAATGCTAGACTTCCTGATGCTAAGGAGGATAGAGATCTAATAGCAGCTCATTTTCCTACAAAGCCAAAGAGAGGAGGAAGTCCCCCCAAAGAAAGAAGTATAAGAATTACTCTGATTTGTATTATTTTTATAGTGTTGTTCTTAGAAACACTAAAAGTTAGGAGTGTCGGTGTTTCTAGAAGTCATAGGATAGTAAAAAGGCCTAAAGAGGTTATAAAATAGATCAAAAAATAAATTTTGAGAGTAGTTTCGCTTACCGTTGTTATTACTAGCATCCAGCCGATATGCCCAATTGAAGAGTATGCAAGAATGCTTCGAATTTGAGTTTGGTTAATCCCGCCTAATCCTCCAATTAGTCTAGATATGCTGCCTATTAATAAAATAAGTTTAGTAAGAGGTGAAGTGACAAAAGTTTGTATAATAGTTCCTATAAGGAAAATTGGGGCTACTTTTTGTCAGGTAGCGAGGGTGAGGCATATTATTCAGGATAACCCCGCTATTACCGAAGGAAGTCAAAAGTGAAAAGGGAAAGCCCCAAGTTTTAGGCTTAGCCTCAGGGTTAGGAAAAAAATGCCAATAGGGGCATAGGGGTTAACCACTTCTCAGGATAATGTGATGCCAAAAGATTGAAGGCTCCCTAATATAAGAAACCTTGAGCCTAGGGCTTGGACGATAAAGTATTTAATTGCCGATTCTGCTTCAAGGACTGTTCCTCGATAGATGAGGAGCGGGATAAAGCCTAGTAAGTTGATTTCTAGGCCGGCTCATACCCCCAGTCAGTGGGTAGAGGAAAGGGATAGAAGGGTTCCGAATATAGTGATAAAAATAAATAGAAATCCAAATGGGAGTAGAGAAAGTAGCATAGTAGGAAAAGGGATGGAAATGAGCCACCCAAAGCAAAGTTAGCAGCCCCGCTTTATTCTTATCTTTTCCTAGGCTCAGTCTAAGGAGCCTTCATTTCATTCATGAAAGAGCCCTCCAAGCAGGATTAGGAGGAAAAGGAAGATATTGATAAAAGTAAAGAGGCTTAGATCTCTAATTATGGAAGTTACAGCAGGTAAAAGAAGCACGATTTCAACATCAAAAATTAGAAAGATTACTGCGAGTAGAAAGAAGCGTAAGGAAAAGGGGAGGCGTGCAGAGCCTACAGGGTCAAAACCACACTCGAAAGGGGATCTTTTTTCCCGGTCATGAACTGTGCGTTTGGCTAGAAGTCATGAGATACAGTATAGGGCAAGAGAAAGTAAAGCAGCCGTTAAAGAAGCTAGTAGGACACCTAACATAGGTGGGAGAAAGTAATCTTTCATGTTTTGCATCATCATCGCAATCCGTTTTGTCCGGCATCTCACCCTAAACAGGTAGAATAGTCTACAAACTC
>VAPK010451827.1_pt1 | contig 15008 bp, 14 predicted proteins | sample 3395031 | NCBI WGS metagenome assembly VAPK01 (sample SAMN08290443, study PRJNA428436) | hydrothermal vent metagenome | isolation source: Deep-sea hydrothermal vent chimney 1 | place: Pacific Ocean: Juan De Fuca Ridge
AATGCAAATCCGACTGCACTAATTCTAGCAAATACTACTTTTCAATCGGTTGCAATGATTGGCTATCCTGAATCTAGAATTATATTAAGTCAATGTGCTGTTTATTTGGCAAACTCACCTAAAAGCAATGCTTCATACATGGCAATTGGTCAGGCTCAACAATTGGTAAAACAGACTGGAGATTTGTCTGTACCTTTACATTTACGGAATGCTCCTACTAAGTTAATGAAGGATTTAGACTATGGCAAAAATTATAAATACGCTCATAATTATGATGATAATTTTGCTAAACAGGAGTTTTTACCTGATGAAATAAAAAACACAAAAATCTACGAACCTGGAAACAATGCAAGAGAAAATAATTTTAGAGACTTTCTAAAAAAACGTTGGAAAGATAAATATGATTATTAATATCAGCATGTTCTTTATAGGGAAAAGTACAAAACATAATGCTTCTCGATACATTTCTCTTCGCTATCACTACGAAAAACACTCGAAGTGACATCTTGCAAACCAATTGTCAGTTCGAGTGATGCAATTGAAATTTCAAATACATCTAACTTATTACGCATCGTATCGAGAACTTTAACTTCTAAAATTTCTTTTTTGAAAGATTGGGTAATTTCTCATACTCATCATTTATTAGAGCTTCTTTTTTAGCTCTTGACCACTTTTTAATTTGTTTTTCAGATAATATTGCCAAATTTACATCGGTAAATTCGCAATAAAACATTAATGCTAATGGCCTTCTTATAAAAGTATAACTATCTCTATGTTTTCCATTACTGTGATCTCCTATTCTTTGAGATAAATTTGAAGTAATACCTGTATAATAACTATCATCGGCACATTTTAAAATATATACATAGTAGATTTTCATAAATATTAGAAGCTTAATATATAATATAAATCACAACTTCTCGATACATTTTTTTCACTATCGTTACAAAAAAAACTTACCTACCGCAGGCAGGCTCGAAGTGACATCTGTAAACCAATTGTCAGTTCTACCTAGATAGTTAAAACTTAATTGATACAACCTCTCTAACCAGCTTATCCAAATCATAATACTCAACAAACCATTGGTTATTTTCTTTATAGACAATTCCTTTTTTATATCTCAAAAAATAAATATTTTCTTGACTAGATTTCAACAAAACATAAATCACTTTTGGCGTACTATCAACCAATTGATAACCTAAAGGATTGGCTTGAGCGTATAAAACATTCGCATTCTTTTCTATAACTTTAATCTCTTTTTCTAAAACATCAGTTTGAGAAGATGTGTTATTTGGTATCTCGGTAACTACATTATTATTTGGCGTGTTAATTGGTTCTACAACATCTTCAACTTTTGAGACAACATCATCTACTTCTACTATTTCTATTATTTCACCTTCAACACTTTCAACACTTACAGCATTTACTGGCTCAATTCTTTGAACGCTTTCTTTAACTACAACTGATGATTTATTTACGTAATTATAATCCAACATTGAAACTGACTTAAAAGCATTTCGTAATGCCTCTTGAAAGCCTTTTTTATAATCCTTCTCTTTACTTTTTCCTATTTCACTAGCTAAGATCTTCTGATTCTTACAATTGGTCAATTCAATAGTTAATTTTGTGGTAAACATTCCTGAATCATTAAACACATCAGCAGTCAGACCTAAACAAGGATTGTTTGACAAGTCAGCTGGTCTTTCTACATTATCATAAATCGTTTTAAAACCTTCTTTTTCAAATAAGAATTTAGTTAATGAATTTAACTCGTGTTGATCTGCATATTTTAAAAAATCAAATTCTGAAGGTATAATTATATACTTATATTCATTTAAGGATTGACCTATAATAGCATTCGAAATAAAAATTGTAAAAACTAGAGTAAGTAATTTGAGCTTCATGTGTGTAATTTTAATTAGCCTATAAATATAGGTAATTTTATTATTCAAAAATTAAGTTCATCCCTAAACTCACAGATATTTTTTTTGAATTGTACAGATCAGCCACTCCTAAAAGGTTATCCGCAGCAGCATAAAAATTAAATTTTCCGAATTGAGAAGAAACACCCAAGCCAATATTATAAAAGGAGTAAGAATCAACAGTATACGTAACCTTCGCTTTTAAAAATTTTGCAATACGTCTAGTATAAAATAATGACGCTGCCATTTGTGGTTTTACAGGCCTAAAGGCAGTGTGTATCTGCACACCTACTTCATTTAAATACGCTCTATGATTTAGATTTGGTACGGAAGTACATGATCCTTTCCTACCATAATCTCTTTCAAATTTGTAAAAAAGTGAAGTATATATTTTAGGCGATCTAAAGGAAACAAAAGAAGAGTGTAAGGTATCTATTGAAATTTGAGAATCAACATCTACTCTGATATCTTCCCAATAATCTAAGGGTTTATCAGTTGGAGGATTCAATATATCCAATCCATTGATTTCAATATTACCACTTATACTATAGGTGTTAATATCCTTAGAATAATTTATAAATCCTATATCTAAAACACTTCCTAAAAGCGTCAAATCTTCTCTAAAATGATAAGTAAACCCTAGATCTAAACCTAATCCTAAATTACCTCCTGACAGTCCGTTTTTAATTGCATTACCAATAAAATTACTACTCGAAATTCCAGTAAGTCCTGATCTGCTAAAGTTTGCATCTACATCTTTTAGTGTTGTTTGGAAGTTATTGTTATTGTCTTGTTGTGTCGTGATTGTTCCTCTATTATTAATTGATTGAATATTATAAGCTCCTGAATATAATTTTACCCTCGCACCTATATTTAATTTTTCATTTACCTTTCTTGATATTCCTATATGAAAAACACCAAAAACCTCGCCCTTATAATTGACATTATCAAAATTGAAATTCTGATTTAAACTAAGACTACCGCTTCTGTCATTATTACCTTGATAGTATAAAACTGCCAAATCTTTAGGATGGTAAGCAATCAAATCTAATTCTTGATAGAATCCGAAATTAATATAATCTTTACCATTTTTTAGCTTATAACCTATATTAATAATATCTAATCTTTCATTTATTATAAGAAAATCATCTGAAGACAACTCATGGATTATATCTTGATATCTATCATTTATATCTACTCCTTTGGCAAATAAATTACTTATTAATTTATTATTGGTTGCTGCATTTATATAAATTCCGGATAAAAAAGGTATCCCTATATGTTTTTTGTAGTTAACTTCACCTCCAGGGTTTTCTAATAGGGATTGAGGAATTTCTTTAAAGCCGTAGAGAAATTGTTTGTTTTGAGCTTTCACACTTAAACAATTGAATGTCATTAGTAAAAATAATAGAACAACAAGCCTCATCATTAAAATAACGGATTTTAAATTATAGATATTGCTTAATTTCAGCCAAATTATTAACAATAATTGACTTATGCTGCACCTCCTTTTTATGATAATTAAAGAAAATGGTCTGCATACCTACCTGTTGTGCTCCTAAAATATCTGCTTCAAAATTATCGCCAATCATTATACTTTGGTCAACATGAGCATCTGCTAAATTTAATGCATAATTAAAAATTTTCGGATTGGGTTTTTTAACCCCTACACTTTCAGAAGTAATAATTTTATCAAAGTAATGTAGAATACCTGATGATTTCATTTTCTTTGTTTGCACCTCTTCAAAACCATTGGTAATAATATGTAACTGAAAATTTGGCTTTAAATAATCTAATAAATCAATTGCTCCGTCAAAAAGCGTATTATAATTAGGCAAATTATCAATATATACATCAGCCAAATGATCTATCATTTTATCAGAAATATGATGGTTCATACCATTAAATGAGTCTTTTAGTCGTTTGTAACGAAGTATAGATTTAGTGACTTTTTCTTCTCTATATAATTTCCAATACTGGTGATTTATGGGTACATAATGGTGCAAAAAATCATCTAATAAAACATCAATATTATTTTCTTTAAAAATAAATTCGAAGGTTTTAGCTGAATTGGTTTCAAAATCCCACAAAGTGTGATCTAAGTCGAAAAATATATGTTTTATGTCCAAATTGTGCTTTTTAAATAAAAGTGTTTTATTTTAGCTTGCTAAAATACACTAAAACACTTTTACTTGAAAAGTTTATTCAATTTTCTAGCCTCTTTTTCAAGAAGATCTGGCAATTATATCTTAGCCGCTTCGATTGGCTCTAGATTGTTGTCTTTTTTTGCCTCTTGGATTGCCTTACAGATGATTCTAGATGAAAAATTAGGTGTGGTTATTTATGCATTTCAAATTATTTTATTCATCTCACCTATTGCTAGTTTTGGTTTAAACCAAGGCTTGATTCGTTATGGAGCCTTATTAAAGACCGTAGAAGAAAAAAACAAGCTATTTACTTTTATCCTCAAAAAAGGATTGTTGATTAGTCTCGGGTTTTCAATAATAACGCTATTATTTTCTTATCTTATTGATTTCGACAACTCAAAAACTGCCTACTATTTAAAATTTTTGGCGTTTGCATTTGGCACACAATTCTTATTTGAAATCATTCAAATTCAGTTTAGAATCCAAAAACAAAACAAAACCTTTGCTTTTGCTGAGTTTAGTTATAATAGTATCCTTGTAGTTTTAGTTTTCAGCTTGAGTTATTTTTTTAAAGAATTGGGGTATGCATTCGCATTGATTTTAACCCCTTTATTAACCTTTATATTTTTTATAAAAAAAATAAAATTCAACTGGAAATCATCCAATAATTTTGACTTTATAAACCCTACTTTTTGGCGATATGGTCTCTTTGCAAGTATGGCAAATGTCACATCAGTATTGCTTATTTCAATTGACATTCTTTTGATTGGAAATTTACTATCTGATATGGAGATGGTTACCGCTTTTAAATATGTCAGCCTAATACCTTTTAGTATTTTGTTTTTATCAAATGCTGTAATGGTTACTGATTTTGTAGAATTCACCGAAAAACTTACCAATAAAAACTTCATCTATGCGTATATAAAAAATTACATGATTCTTTTTAGTTTTATAAGCATCGGATTTTTACTTGTAATCTTTTTATTTGGTAAGTTTTTTCTCAAACTTTTTGATGTTGGTTTTGCTATACACTATCCAACACTAATGATTTTATCTATCGGAATATCTGGAATATTAATTTTAAGAGGTCTTTTCGGGAATCTCCTTTCATCCATAGGAAAATCTCATGTCAATTTTATTATTATCTCAATAGCTATCCTATTAAACATCGCTTTAAACTATGCTCTTATCCCGATTTACGGAATTTTCGGTGCTGCACTTACCTCTGCATTTTTAATGTGGTTTACAGGCATTTTCTGTATGGTATTTTTCTTTTATTACTACACAAAATTCATCAATCAAACACCTAACAAAGAATGAAAATAGCCATCCTTTCTTCTGCACATAAGTATGATGATGATAGACTGTATCATCACTTTGCTAAAACATTGGCACAAAAAAACCATAAAATTTTTATTGTTACCAGTGAAGGCTATTTTGAAACGGAAGGTGAAATTTCCATATCAAGTTTTAACGGATTAAACTTTAACAGGAAACAAAAAATAGAAATTTATATTGAAAAACTTTCACAGTTCAATCCTGATGTTATTATCTGTTTAGAACCGCTCCCAATTATTGCAACAAAGAAATATGCAAAGGATAAAAATGTCAAAATAATTTATGACATCACAGAATGGTATCCTTCAAAAAACCAACTAGAAAAGCATCCTTTTCTTCTAAGATTATTTTATGCCATTCCTTATTTTATAGCTTTTCTATATTCATGTTCACTCTCTGACAGGTTTATATATGGAGAACATTACAAAGGCTTGATTCCCAAAAAACTATTCTCAAAAAAAGAAAATATACAAATTCCTTATTATCCTAAAAAAGAATACATCACTCAAACTACCCCTAGTATTTCTACTAATTTACTTAGGTTGAGTTATTCTGGTACTTTAAGTAAAGACAAAGGATTATTTAATTTTTTAAATGTTTTAAAAGAATTAATTAAAAATAACGACAACCTAAATATTCAAGTAAAAATCATCGGAAGGTTCAATCCGAAAGAAAAAATAGCATGTTTGAAGCTGATAAATGAATTGGATGATAAAATTGCTTTCACTTTTTATAATTTTGTAGAACTCTCAAATTATATTGAACTGATTAACGATACGGATGTATTCCTTGATTTAAGAGCTGCTGATTTTATCAACTCACATTGCCTGCCTATCAAATTATTCTACTTTATAGCCCTTCAAAGACCCATAATATATTCTGATTTAAAAGCGATTAGAAAAGAAATTGATACTGAAAGTTTTGGATACCTAGTCAACCCAAAAGATTATAAAAACATTGCCAAATTGATTCAAAATTATCAAGAAGATAAAACATTATACTTGTCTCATTGCACAAATGCTAGAAAGTTATCTGAGGCCAAATACAACTGGTCAGTAATTGAAACTATGTTTACCGACTTTATTGAAGGTTTCAATTAGCTTGTGCATTTACATTAATAGTCTTCTTTTACACCAAAAATAATTCTCTTTTTGAGCTCCAAAGCTCTTAAAAAATGATGCTATAGGTTTTAGCATAGATCCTTCAAAATCAAAAATATAATTTGTTTCTGCATTGCTTTTAATAATAGTATCTATTAAAAAAGACATCGCATGTTTCTCTCTACCTTCATTATTTAAAGCTGAAAAAAGATAGGTAATTCTATGCTTGTCTATTAAAAAAAATGCTCCGCCAATTAATTCTTTATCAGCAGTGACTACAGTATAGCATTTAGCAGATTTTATGGACAACGCATGAGTGATTAATTTGTTCAAAACATCGTAATCTGAATCTTTTCTGTTCAATTCAGTTCCTTTATTTTTTTTAAAAAGCTGAATAAGCTCATCAGGGTTACAAGTTTCTATAACTTCTAAATCAGAATTTACTGCCTGTTTAACACTACTCTTTCTGCCTTTGGAATATTGCTTCCTTATCACTTGGTAGCTGTGATTTAAAGACAAAATATAATTAGTTTTAATCTCAACATCAAGTGAGTTAGTCTCATTTTTAGCATTCAAAAGAAGGTCAATCAATTTAAACTTTTTAGGAATCATTTTTATAAAACGCTCTACCAAACCTTCATCAATAACATCCTTTGAAAAAACACCTAATTGTTGTATCCAAGGAGCTTGATACACATAATTAATTCCATATTTTTTACGCGTTGGCAAAGGCATAACGAATTGGTAATCGTCTTTAACCAAGACATCCCAATCGTCACAAACGGCATCTAAATACCAAGTATAAGCATAAATTCTTGTGTTGATAGCATTTGAAATACAAGCGTTGTATTTTTCTATATTTAATTGATTTCTAGATAAATATTCTATCATCTAAACTGTAGCTAATTTTTTAAAAACATCAATGTAAATTTTTCGCCAACGTCTCCAGCGTCCTCTATTACTAACCGTTTCATTGTGAAAAAGTGTAATAAAAGTGCCGTCAACTTTTTTGACTTCATAAGCCAAATTAATAATCACCTCAAAAGATTTTTTGTTAGATAACTCTAAATAATCTTTCAAGGTACCATCCATTACCGCAAAAGGAAATATTTTTAATGGTGTTTGAATTTCAAACTCTAAATCATAAAAATAAAAAGGCGTACAAGTACTGGCTCTAAATCCATAATGATCTGCATACCCCATAGTATGGTCTTCTTTCACCTCTAAATTAATCAAATTTTGATAGGTTTCTGGTATTGCCAACCGTAAATAATGTTGACGTGATTTTTCAACAGGTCTATTAAAAACAGATTCTAGTCTTAATTTTTCTTTTTGTAAAAGAGCTTCATTTTTATATGAGAAATAGGATGGGTGTAAACCAACCTCAGCATAATCAGCCACTGATTTTATTAAAGACTGGTATTTTGAATTCCTAAAAGATGTATTTTTATCATAGGTAGAATAATCGCCCAAAGAGAAGAAAAAAAGTGTTTTTATTTTGTACTGCTTTTGATAATTCAATAATTCCTCAAAAGTATCAAACGGATCTTTTCTAAATCCTAAATTCACAATTGCTCTATACCAAATATCATACAATCTAAACTTTGACAAATCCTTCAAATACCCACTCAAACCTCTTATCAATCCCTTATGTTTAAAGGTATAAGGGATATCAACATCAATAGTTGAAAGGTATTCAAATTCTCTTTCAGAAAATTGAAATTCAGGAAATTTATCTTTTATAAGGTTTTTAAATTTATACGCCCAAATATCAATCAATGGTTTTTCTAAAAAATCATATTTAAAAGCAATACTTTCTTCAGCAGTAAATCTTTCATGCTCGTCTTTTACATGAGGTAAATATTCTTCATACCTACTTAATAAGTAAAAAGTTGCTGCAAAAACATCAAAAGAGACTGTTGCTTCTTGTCGTGTTTGAAAAAAACAAGCAACACCATCCCATTTACCCATTATTATTTCTGCATCATTGATACCTTGCTCAAAAAGTAAATCTGTACTTCTAATAAAAATCTCGTTACCTAATGCCTTTTTAGAATAGGTTAATTTCAAACCTTCATGAGCAATAAACTCTTCTACTTTTGTGGTGAATTTCACTTGAACTTGTAAAATTCTAGTAAAAAAATGTTTAAAAGTATAGGTTAACCTTGGGGTGATTTTATGTGTATAAACTAAAAGCATTGATTCAAATTGATTCTTTTACAAATTTAGTGATAATTGACATAGTTTAAACTTTTTAAGGTTTTTTTAAATTTAAAAAGAGAAACAGAAAATTTCTAACTATACTTTTAGCTAAATCACCACTACAAATCTGATATTCTTCCTACTCTGAGTGTAGTTTTACATTAAATTTTCATCTGCAAAGCTAAAATAGGTTTCTTCAGTAATTATCAGATGGTCTAACACTTTAACATCTAAGATTTCGCCTGATTTTTGAATTTTCAACGTCAAATCTTTGTCAGATTTACTAGGCATTAAATTTCCTGACGGATGGTTATGACATAAAATGATTGCAACCGCAGAAATCTCTACAACCTTTTTAAATAACAATCTGACATCAACTAAAGTACCCGTAATACCTCCACTACTCAATTGCTTTTTATAGATTATTTTATTAGAATTATTTAAATACAAAACCCAAAATTCTTCATGTGGTAATTCTCCCATAATGGGCTGCATGATTTCAAAAACGGCTTTACTACTGGTAATTTTAGGCTTTACTAAAGCTTCTTCTAGTCGTCGTCTTCTACCTAATTCTAGAGCTGTAATAATAGTTACCGCTTTAGCCTCACCAATCCCTTTAAACTGCATCAAATCATTCAATGACAATTTTGCCAACTCATTTAAATTATTATTAACATGAGTAATAATCCGTTTTGCCAAACCAACAGCACTCTCTTCTCTATTACCTGAGCCAATTAAAATGGCAATCAACTCCGCATCAGAAAGTACTTCTTTCCCTTTAGAAACTAACTTTTCTCTCGGTCTATCATCTTCTTTCCAGTTTTTTATAGAAAACGATTTTGGCTTACTATTCATTTATAAAATTTCTTTAAAGATATAAAAGAAAAAATAATACTTTTGTTGTACCAATTTAATTTTATAATTATATGATTAATTTGACGTTAAACTTATATACAAAATAAAATTTAATGAAAATAATTATTGCTGGTGCTGGTGAAGTTGGTTTTCATTTGGCAAAGCTACTTTCGTTTGAGTCTCATGATATTACGCTTATTGATGAAATCAAAGAGCGTTTAACGTATGCTGATACTCGTTTAGACATACGGGTAATGAAAGCAAACGCCACTTCTATTTCTAAATTGAAAGATGCTGATGTTGCCAATACTGACTTAGTTATTGCTGTAACTTCTAATGAGACCGTTAATATTACTATTTGTGTTTTAGCAAAAAGACTGGGTGCAAAACGTACCATTGCTAGAATTAACAACTCAGAGTTTATTGATAACAAAGATGAAATTAATTTTTCTGAATTTGGTATTGATGAACTTATCTCAACTGAAGAATTGGCTACCAATGAAATAAAAATGCTACTCAACCAAGCAGCATTCAATCATATGCACGAATTTGAAGATGGAGAATTAAGCATGTTAGGTATTATTTTGTCTAAAACGGCTCCTTTTGTTGGTATGACAGTAATGGAAGCCGCAACAACATTTCCAGAAATTCACTTTATGCCTATTGCCATTCAAGGGGAGAATTCTGATGATATTGAAATCCCCCGTGGAAACACCGTTTTTAAGGTAGGTGATTTGGCTTATTTTATTACACTTAGAGAAGGTGTAAGCGAATTGTACAAACTGACTGGAAAAACAAAAAAAGAGGTTCATAATGTGATGATTATTGGCGGTAGTTCTATAGGGAAAAGAGCAGCTAAAGAACTTTGTGACAAAAAAATAAACATTAAAATAATTGAAATCAATAAAGCAAAAGCTTTTGAATTGGCCGACGAATTACCAAATGCACTGGTCGTTTTAGGTGATGGTAGAGATCTTGAATTATTATTGGAAGAAAATATTGAAGAAATGGATGTTTTTATTGGTGCTACGGATAGCCCTGAAACCAATATTATGACTTGCCTAGTTGCGAAGTCTAAAGGTGTTGCCAAAACTATTGCTTTGGCTGAAAATGTAGATTATTCTAAACTTTCACATTCTATAGGAATAGACACTATTATCAATAAAAAATTATTGGCTGCAAATAGTATTTTTAGATATATAAGAAAAGGTGATGTGTTAGAAATCACCACCTTAAACAACCTGGATGCTGAAATTTTAGAATTTCAAGTGCGTGAAAACTCCAACATAACAAAACATATTATTAGAGAGTTGAATTTCCCTAGACACGCAACCATTGGTGGTGTTATTAGAGATGGCAAGGGGTATATTGCCTTGGGAGCTTTTAAAATTCAAGCAGGTGACAAAGTTGTAGTGAGTTGCCTTGCAGATGCAATAACTACAGTTGAAACTTTCTTTGATTAACTACAATGAAGAACTTAAACATAAAAATCATTTTTCAGATGATGGGCTTATTGCTCCTCTTTAATGGTTCTTTTATGTTTATATCTAGCGGTATTGGTTTCTTATACAAAGATGGCTCTAGTAGAGGAATACTCTTTGCAGGACTGATTACCATTGCTGTTGGATTGATATTTAGATTCACTACAAAAGGTTTTAAAAAAGAAGTAAAAAAACGAGAAGGATACCTCATCGTTACTTTAGGATGGATTTTTATGTCGCTTTCTGGAAGTTTACCGTACTTACTCACAGAATCTATCCCGACTTTTACCAATGCCTTTTTTGAAACCATGTCTGGTTATACCACAACAGGAGCTTCAATTTTAGATGATATTGAAAGCATGCCAGAAGGCATCTTGTTCTGGCGTAGCACCACACATTGGATAGGCGGTATGGGTATTATCGTTTTAACCATAGCCGTTTTACCATTATTAGGTATTGGCGGTATGCAACTTTTTGCCGCAGAAGCACCTGGTCCTTCAGCTGACAAACTGCACCCAAGAATTACAGATACCGCAAAACGATTGTGGTATATTTATTTCGGACTAACTGTAGCAGAAACTCTCTTTTTAAAACTAGCAGGCATGTCGGTTTTTGACGCTGTAAATCACGCTATGAGTACTTTATCAACTGGTGGATTCTCAACGAAAAACTCCAGTGTTGCCTATTGGAATGACAGCCCTGCCATACAATACATCATTACATTTTTTATGATTGTAGCAGGCACAAATTTTGTATTAAGTTATTTTGCATTTAAAGGTAAATTCAAAAAAATAATTCAAGATGAAGAGTTTAAAGTATATATTATAAATACTATTGGCATTAGTATTATAGTTGCATTGGTTGTTTATTTTTCAGCAAATGTATCGTTATTAACTACAGACACACAAGTTATAGCTCACCCAATGGTGTTAGGGAAATTTGAAAGTGCTTTTAGACATGCTATTTTTCAAGTAGTTTCAGTGATAACCACAACTGGTTTTGTGTCAGCTGACTTTACTATTTGGACACCATTTTTAACTATGGTGTTTTTCTTTTTAATGTTTTTTGGAGCTTCTGCAGGATCAACCTCTGGTGGAGTAAAGTTTGTACGTCATATCATTATGATAAAAAACGGATTCTTAGAATTTAAAAGATCCATCCATCCAAATGCAATTATTAGAGTTCGTTACAATAACAAATCAGTCTCTAGAGATATTGTTTTTAACATCATTGCATTTTTTATATTGTACCTTATCATGTTTGTATTGGGTGCATTAGTCTTTAGCATGCTTGGCTTAGATTTTACCAGTGCCATTGGCGGTTCTATATCTTCATTAGGTAATGTTGGACCTGCATTCGGCTCGTTAAGTCCTGTTAATAATTACAACAGCCTACCAGAGCTTGGTAAGTGGTGGTCAGCATTTTTAATGCTCTTAGGTAGGTTAGAATTGTTTACCGTATTGATACTCTTCACCCCTTACTTCTGGAAAACCAATCGTTTTTAACTTCAAATTTATCCTAAAACAGGATATGGCACAGAATTAGCTATAAATATATTGGCTATCAACTATAATAATAATGTTCATTTCTTGTTTATAAGTTAGTTCTATCACTAAAATACTGAAAATGAATTCTTTTATTTTAGCTGAACAATAAAAATTTATGATTTTAATATCAAAATATATCATCCCAAAAAACTATACTGGTCTTGCAGTATATCCTTTTATATTTTTAAAGAATAAATCTTTATCAGACAATTGGGTGCTTATCAATCATGAACGTATCCATTTAAAGCAACAAAAAGAATTGTTATGGATCTTCTTCTTTCTATGGTATGTAATTGAATTTTCTGTCCATCTAATTAGGCTTAGAGATTGGAACAAAGCATATCATAACATTAGTTTTGAAAAAGAGGCTTATGAAAATGAAGGCAACCCCAACTATTTAAATGACAGAAAGCTTTGGTCTTTTACAAAGTATTTGTAATATAAGATTTATCTTAGATTTTCGGTATTCGTTTTAGTCATTTGTCTTAAGTACAATAATGCCAACATACATAAAACAGCAACTCCTGTAAAAATATACCAAGTTGTATTAAACCCTCGTGCATCTACCAATTGCATCCCTGCGTTGTGACTAATAACATGTGCTATAGAAAAGGATATACTATACAAAGCCATATATTCTCCTTGATTTCCTTTTTTTGCTCTTTCCATTGCAAATGCATTTGAAAAAGGAAAGGCTATCATTTCCCCCAATGTCATCAATAACATTCCGATGATGATAATTCCCGTCCAAGTAGTTAAGTTTAGTACCAAAATACTTAATCCTACCAATGATGCTCCAAAAAACATTAATCCTGATTTTGTATAACTTGTATTTTCTAACCATTTAATCAAAGGCATTTCTAATAAAAAGATAATAAATCCATTCATGCCCATTAACAACCCTATATCCAATTCTGATAATAAATGCCTGTCTTTATAATAAATTGGCATTGTAGAAAAATATTGTAAAAACATCAATCCAAATAAAGTCATTGATGCTAAGAAAACCCAAAAAGCCTTATCGGAATATGCTGAAACAGGATTTTTAACCTTTATTTCATCTTTAACTTTTGCTTTTTTCGGATGCAATACATTTAACAATAAAATACTGGCCAAGACACAAGTAATTCCATCTACCCAAAACAAACCATTATATCCGATAGTAGTAATAATCAGACCTCCAACTGCTGGCCCAGCAGAAAACCCTAAATTAATTGCCAACCGAATTAAAGTTACTGAACGCGTTTTATTTTCTGGCTTACTATAAGCACTTAAGGCAACAAACATTGCTGGACGAAACATATCAGCAACCATCATTAAAACAAAAATTCCTAAACAAAAAGCTGTAAATGTTGTAAGAAATTGCAAAGCAACAAATAGAATTCCTGTAGTCAATAAACTTCTAAACATCACTTTATAATACCCAATTTTATCGGTCATTTTCCCACCTAACCATGAGCCAATAACAGAACCTAAACCAAAAGCAGACATTACCCAACCAACATCTTTTAGTGTAAAATCTAAACTATCTCTTAAATATAATGACAAAAAAGGAATAACCATAGTACCAGCTCTGTTGATTAAAGTAATCAGAGCTAGCCACCAAACCTCTTTTGACAAACCTTTAAAGGTCTCAAAATATGGTTGAACAATTTTAGTATTTAAATAAGTTAAGAGTTTCATCTTTTTATAAAAACAAAAAACCCAGCTTTAAAAGCTGGGTTTTAATTATTTGATTTATCATATATCAAGTAATAATACACCCACGACTTCTCTTCGTTAAACGAATAATTCGGACATATTTTCTTGATTTACACATAAGTTTTTCTTTCTTAATTGTTCAAATCTACAAAATATTTCGATTAATTTTTTATTAATTATTATCTTTGGGTAAAATTATATACCCATGCAAAAATTTATTATCTTTTTCTTATTAATCATCACTTCAGTAGCCTGCTCTCAAAAAAAAGAGACCTTCAATGACTACACGGCTTCAATCAAAGATTTTCAATACAAATTAAATACTGAATTTTCAGATAGAGAAGAAAGTCCTTTGACCGAAAAAGGATTTAAAAAATTTACCTCTTTAGATTTTTTCCCGATTGATTCTACTTTTAAAATCACAGCAACATTTGAATTGGAAAACAATCAGAAAACTTTTGAAATGCCAACCACAACTGAAAGGTTACCTATTTATAAAACATACGGAAAAGCATTATTCACTATTGATGGAAAAGAATTGGTCTTGCATATTTATCAGAATCAAGATTTAATAAAAAAAGAAGGTTTTAAAAATCACTTATTTATTCCGTTTATGGATAACACCAATGGTAATGAAACTTATGAAGGCGGTCGGTTTATTGATTTAGAGATTCCTGAAGGCACTACTATTATTATTGATTTTAATACGGCGTAT
>VAPK010575131.1_pt1 | contig 15002 bp, 12 predicted proteins | sample 3395031 | NCBI WGS metagenome assembly VAPK01 (sample SAMN08290443, study PRJNA428436) | hydrothermal vent metagenome | isolation source: Deep-sea hydrothermal vent chimney 1 | place: Pacific Ocean: Juan De Fuca Ridge
AACTTTATACTCATTGTGCAATTATTAGTTCTTATTTGTTTCGTTTATCAATTTCATCTCTAATTTTTGCAGCCAATTCATAATCTTCATTGGTTACAGCCATATCTAATTGTTTATGTAAATCTTCTAATGATTCATCTTTAAAAGAAGAGGTTTCTTCAATGATATCTGCAACAAGATCTTCCATTTTGAATTTTGATTTTTCAAGTTTAGTTTCGTCTTTTATTTTTAAAATAATACCGGCCTTGTCTAAAATATTTTCAAAAGTAAATATAGGCGCATTAAATCTCGTTGCCAAGGCAATTGCATCCGAAGTGCGGGCATCGATTATTTCTTCTATTTTATCACATTCGCAAATCAAACTAGAATAGAACACACCATCAACCAATTTGTGTATAATTACCTGCTTTACTACAATATTAAATCTATCGGCAAAGCTTTTAAACAGATCATGAGTAAGAGGTCTGGGCGGTTTAATTTCTTTTTCAAGTGCAATAGCAATAGATTGTGCTTCTAGGGCCCCAATTATTATGGGTAAAGTTCGTTCACCATCTTCTTCGCTCAAAACCAGTGCATAGGCACCACTTTGTGTTTGACTATAGGAAATACCTTTAATATTTAATCTTACTAAACTCACAAGTCAATTACAATTTACAAATAAATACTATATTAAAAAAGACTGACAAAATCAAGGACTTATTTCATCCAATAATTATGGCAGCCTTATAGGGCACAATTTACTAAAATTTATGAGCTTTTATTGATTACTTTTAAATTCTTTTAGCTTTTCAATTAATTTAGGGACTACCTCAAAAGCATCACCAACTATACCATAATCCGCCGCTTTAAAGAAAGGTGCTTCAGGGTCATTATTGATAACGACTTTAACTTTAGATGAATTTACTCCCGCTAAATGTTGGATGGCTCCCGAAATACCAATAGCAATATATAAGTTTGAAGTTACCGGTTTTCCCGTTTGACCAACGTGTTCACTATGTGGTCTCCACCCAAGATCTGAAACAGGCTTTGAACAGGCAGTAGCAGCTCCAAGTACTTCTGCTAATTCTTCTATCATCCCCCAGTTTTCAGGTCCTTTTAATCCTCTGCCACCCGAGACAACTATATCTGCATCTGCAATGGTGACTTTACCTGTAGTTTTTTCAAGTGACAAGGACCTTATTTTAAGATCATCTTCGTTTAAAACCACATCAAAGTTCTCTTCTGTTAAAGAAGTTGAGTTTTCAATCAAACCAAATGAATTTTTAGCCAATCCAATTAATTTCTTGGAAGATTTGATTTCTGTAAAGTTAAAAGCTTTTGAAGAAAAGACTTTGCGTTTTACAACAAATGGATCCAATGAGGTAGGCAATTCCACAACATTAGAAGCATATCCTGCTTCTAAATTAACAGCTAAAATAGGAGCCAGAAACAAGCCATTTATAGTTGAGTCAACAATAACGACATCGGCAGATTCTTTATCAGCAGCTTGATTAATAGCACTGGCATAGGCTTTGGCATTAAATGTATTTAATTGATCATTATTTATTTTTAATATTTTTTCGGCACCATAATTTGCTAATTCAGTTGTATCATTAGCATTGATAGTTAAAACCACTAAATTTGTTTGGGCCTGTTCTGCAATTTTTTTCCCATAAGAAACAAGCTCAAAAGCGGGTTTTTTAAATTTTCCTTCCGAATTATCGGCAAAAACTAAAACTGACATATTTTTTTATTTTATTTTCTGAATTTTCATTTTGTTTAATTGAAAGTTTCAGAATTAATTAGATTTTTTATTTTGATCCAAACCGTAATTTTTTGATATAATATCAAGACAAATTTAATAGGAATTATATCACTTTGGCTTCATTATGTAAGAGGTCTATTAACTCTCCAACATTTTCAGGATCCACTAATTTACAAGCAGCTTTTGCTGCTGGTTTTTCATAACTTTTTGTTTCGGTTGATGTTTCAATAGGAACAGGTTCAATTACTTGCAAGGGTTTTTTTCGAGCCATCATAATTCCTCTCATATTTGGAATCCGGAGATCTTTTTCTTCCACTACACCTTTTTGACCTGCAACCAACAAAGGTAAATCAGCCGAAAGGATTTCTTTACCGCCATCTATTTCACGAAAAATTGTAGCTGTATTACCCTCAACTTCTAATCCTATACAAGCATTTACAAAATTATAATTTAACAATGTGGCTGTCATACCTGGCACCATTCCTCCATTGAAATCAATCGATTCTTTTCCTGCAAGAACCAAGTCAAATGCTCCATTTTTTATAATTTCTGCTAATTGTTTTGCTACAAACAATCCATCGGTGGCTTCCGCATTAACTCTAATTGCATCATCAGCTCCTATTGCTAATGCTTTTCTAAGAGTTGTTTCTGTTGTAGTGTTTCCAATATTTGCAACAGTTACAGAGGCACCCTGTTTTTCTTTGAACCACATAGCGCGGGTTAACATAAATTCATCATATGGATTGATCACATATTGAACACCATTAGTGTCAAATTTTGTGTTGTCATTGATAAAATTAATTTTTGAAGTAGTGTCTGGGACATGACTAATACAAACTAATATTTTCATTTCTTTTCTATATTAATGTTATTAATTTTTAATGCCACGAAGTTATGAAATATTTTCAATATACTATGCGTGCATAGTAAAATATTTTCAATTTTTATCGGGGCAAATATAATTTATTAGTGAGTATAGGTATAGATTGCAAGTTTAAATTTGTTGGTTAACCCGAGAATATATTCGAGAAAATAGTTAATTTTGCAATTCTTTTAAAATAAGAATATGAAGGTATTACAATTTAGAGAAGCAATAGTCGAAGCGATGAGTGAGGAAATGCGCCGAGATGAAACCATTTTTTTAATGGGAGAGGAAGTAGCAGAATACAATGGTGCTTACAAGGCTTCGAAAGGAATGTTAGACGAATTTGGACCTAAAAGAGTTATCGATACTCCTATAGCTGAACTTGGTTTTTCGGGTATAGCAGTCGGTTCTGCAATGAATGGAAACAGACCTATAGTTGAATACATGACATTTAATTTTTCTTTAGTTGGGATAGACCAGATTATAAATAATGCAGCGAAAATTAGACAAATGTCTGGGGGTCAGTTTAATTGCCCTATTGTATTTAGAGGCCCGACTGGATCTGCAGGTCAATTAGGAGCAACTCATTCTCAATCTTTTGAAAATTGGTTTGCCAACACTCCGGGATTAAAAGTAATTGTACCTTCCAATCCATATGATGCAAAAGGCTTGTTAAAGGCAGCCATCAGAGATGATGACCCTGTATTGTTTATGGAGTCTGAACAAATGTATGGAGATAAGGGAGAAGTACCTGATGGTGAATATATTTTACCAATAGGTGTTGCAGATATTAAAAGAAAAGGAACAGATGTGACGGTAGTTACCTTTGGAAAAATTATTAAAGAAGCTTATAAGGCAGCAGATATTTTAGAAAAAGAAGGTATTTCTTTAGAGATTATAGACCTGCGTACAATTAGACCAATGGATCATGAAACTATTATTAATTCAGTTAAAAAAACTAACAGACTGGTGATTTTAGAGGAAGCATGGCCGTTTGCAAGCGTTTCATCAGAAATTACATACCAAATACAAGAAAATGCATTTGACTTTTTAGACGCTCCTATTCAAAGAATAACTACGGCAGATACTCCTGCTCCATTTTCTCCGGTTTTATTAGAAGAGTGGATTCCGAACGCAAATGATCTTATTAAGGCTGTTAAAAAAGTAATGTATATTTAAGCTATACTTTCCTATACTATTTAAACCATTCGCCTTGTGGCGGATGGTTTTTTGCTTTTATAACATTTGTTAAATAAAAAAAATAACGATAAAAATTAATATAAATTAATTACATTTGGCATATTAATACATTGTAAAGTAGGTGTTTATTTAACTAATGGAGTTGTAATTTGATTTATAATGAAAAAAAATAACGATAAAAATAAGTATTTAGATTATATATTGGAAGATGGGTTTTGTATTTTAAAGATCCACAATAATGAAAAAGTAAAACAAGAAATTTTTAAAGATGTTAATAAATCATTCATCCAATTACATTTTTGTTTAAAGAATGATGCAAAATTGATCTTTAATCAAGGCAGGTATGCTTTAGATATACCCGAGAATAAATCTTTTTTGTTGTACAATCCATTAGAAGATTTACCAATTCATTTAGAGTTAACGCCTGATACCAAATTAATTACATTATTAATTTCTATAGAGAAGTTTCACACTTTTTTTTCTCAGGAAGCTGGTTTGATTCAATTTTTAGACGATGAGAATCGCAATAAAAAATATTATATAGACAAAGAATTAAGTCCAAAGAAAATCATTGTCCTCAATCAAATATTTGATTATGGTATGCATTCTTCTTTAGAAAAACTATATACTTTAGGCAAGGTTTATGAATTAATAAGTTTGTATTTTAATAAAACAGACAATAATGGTGCGCAGAATTGCCCTTATTTAGAAGATGAAGCCAATGTTGAGAAAATACAAAAAGCAAAGAATATATTAATTGAAAATATGGTGGATCCACCAAGTTTGAATGAATTGGCAAATTCAATTCGTTTACCATTACAGCATTTAAAAGATGGATTTAAACATATTTATGGTGAAACTGTATTTACTTTCTTGCTTAATTATAAAATGGAGTATGCGAGAAAATTATTAGCTACAAAAAAATATAATATTTCAGAGACAAGTTTTGAAGTAGGATATAGTACTCCCAGTCATTTTATTGCCGCATTCAAAAAAAAATACGGAGCTACACCAAAAAAATATATGACTAGTTTATAATTTTTTTTGAGCAAATCCTAAAATCTAATCAGATTTTCATCCAAAAACGATAAATTTGTTTTCTGTAATCATTCCTTTCCAACAGAAAGGAATTTTTATTGCTATTATTCATGACTAAAAAAATTATATATATAGCCTTTCTTTTTTTATCAATATATCAAATAAACTCTCAAGTAAAAGTTAGTGGAATAATTATTGATGAAGATAGTAACCCGGTACCTTTTGCAAATATTATTTTCAAGGGATCGGTTAAGGGAACAATCTCTGATGAGAAGGGTAAATTTTATTTGCAATCGGATAATAATTATTCAGAATTAGAAGTATCTTTTCTTGGTTTTGAAACAACAACAGTTCAGCTTGAAAGGAATAATTACAATTTAGAAATAGTTCTTCAAGAATCTAGAAATCAATTAAATGAAGTAAAAATATATTCAGGTAAAATAAAGAAAAAGGGGAATCCGGCTATCGCTATTTTGAAAAAAATATGGGCAAAGAAACGAAAAAATGGTATTTATCTATACGACAGGTATGAATTTGATAAGTATGAAAAAATTGAATTTGATTTGAATAATGTCGATGAAAAAATGAAAACCAGCAGAGTGTTTAAAGGCATGGAATTTATTTTTGATCAGGTAGATACATCAGCAATTACTGGAAAATCTTATTTACCCATATTTATTAATGAATCTGTATACAAAATTTATGGAAAGAATATCCCGCCAAAAAAGAAGAATGAAAAAATTGTAGCAAATAGGAATTCTGGATTTTCGGAGAATCAGGCTTTGATTGCCTTTGTAAAACAACTTTATGTAGAATATGATATATATGATAATTATATTAAGTTTTTTGATAAAAGTTTCGCAAGTCCACTATCTAAATTAGGACCAAGTATTTATAATTATGTGTTGACCGACAGTAGCTTTATTGGAGATAAATGGTGTTATAATATTTTGTTTTATCCAAGGCGTAAAAATGAATTGACCTTTAAAGGGGATTTTTGGGTAAATGACACCACCTACGCAATTAAGGAAATACAGATGTCGGCTACAAAAAGCGCAAATATAAATTGGGTCAAAGAGATTTATATCGAACAGGATTTTAAAGTTTTAAATGATTCAATTTTTTTACTAGAAAGAGATCATTTTATGAGTGACTTTGCCTTAAAAAGCAAGGAAAAATCCAAGGGTATTTACGGAAAGCGAACATCTTATTATAACAACCATGTTTTCAATGTAAAAAGACCTGACGATTTTTATAAAGCAGACATTGTTGTAAACCAGGATAATCTGATTAAGAAATCTGAATATTGGCAAGAAAACAGACAAGAAAGATTGAGTAAAGATGAAGTAGGAATATATAAAATGCTCGACACTTTACAAACAGTATCTAGATTTAAAGAATTGACAACCTATGCAGAAATACTAACTTCGGGTTATTGGAACGCTTTTAGAGGCCTTGATGTAGGGCCGATTTCGACTACATTTGGTTTTAATGATATTGAGGGTTTTAGGCTTAGGTTAGGTGGTAGAACCTTTTTTAGTCAATCGGATAAATGGAGAATTAAAGGATATACTGCCTATGGTTTTAAAGATAATAAATTTAAGTATGGTCTCGAAGGTAAATGGTTGGTTGAAGAAAAGAACAGGCTGATCTTTTCATTGGGTAATAGAAGAGATCTAGAACAGTTAGGTGTTAGTTTAACAACGGCTAATGATGTGTTGGATAGAAGTATTGCAACAACAGCATTATTTACCAGAGGTGATAATACTAAATTAACCAATCTAAATTTAACGAATGTTAAGGCTACATTAGAGCCTATAAAGAATTTGAATTTTAGAATTAGTTCTACTTATAAAACCTTAAAATCTGCTGCACCAGATTTGTTTAATATAGATTATATCGATGAAAATGGTAATATCCAATCAGAAATAAATCAAGTAGATGTTAATTTTGCTTTACAATATACTCCAAACAGAAAATCATGGGGTTATGGTGTTGACAGGGGGGTAAGTAATGGAGGGAGATATGCCACCTTATTCTTTAGCTACACCAAGGGAATTAAAGACGCATTTAATAGTGATTTTGACTATCATAAGTTTCAGTTTTTATATGAACAACCCTTTCAAATTGGTGTTTTTGGAAGGTTGAGAGCTATATTTGAAATTGGTAAAACTATCAATCCTGTTCCTTTATTATTATTAAATATCGTACCCGGAAATCAAACTTATTTCACTTCAAGAAGAGTTTTTGATCTGCTCGATTATTACGAATTTGTAACCGATCAATATGCTTCCTTACACTTGGAACACAATTTCAATGGCAGACTTTTTTCTAAAATCCCATTACTTAGAAAATTACAATGGAGAGAAATTGTTGGAATCAGAGGTGTAGTTGGAAGTATATCTCAGGCAAATAGAGATATCAATGCATCGGATATAACTTATGTGGCACCTGAAAAATTATATTGGGAATATCATTTTGGTATAGGAAATATTTTTAAAATATTTAGAATAGATTTTGAATACAGAGGTAGTTACAGAGATGTTCCAGGAGCTACTAATTTTGCCGTTAAAGGTGGTTTTGGATTCTATTTTTAGAAATCTAAATACCAATTAAACAGGTTAGATTTAATTCCAACAGTAAACCAGGTCGTACTATCTTCACTAATTACATTTCCGCTTTGAGCGGGAGAAAAATTCCGATAAGTAAAACCTGCAAATATTTGTAGATTGGTTGATGGATTCAACACATATCCTCCTTGCAGATCACCAATAAAAATATTAGTTGAATTACCTTGTCCTACACTGTTCCCGGTATCGGATACGCGTTGGTCATAAGAAACAAAAATATTTCCACCATAACTTATATCAGATCCTTCAAAATCAAATCCTTTTTTACCAACAATCAATTTGGCATTAGCAAACCATCTGTTTTTTGAATATCGGGCAATACCAATCATTTCCCAAAAATTGGATCCCCATAAATGACCTAAAGGCTGGTTAAAATGACCACTATTCAAAGTAACGCTATTATGCGAAAAAGTATAAGGTCTAACCCAGTTAAATTCCCCTTGTAGCATCAATTTGTCAATTTTAAAGGCATTGAAATATTTGGCTCCGAGTTGCAATGCAAATTTATTTCCCCAATAGCCGGTACCATCAAAAACACGACCGGTGGTCAATTCATCGATTAAAAATTGATTGTATAAAAGTATATTATCATTTACTTTAAATTTCATATCCAAACCAATCTGTGCATTTCCGGTTTCAGATCCTCTTGAAAATTCAATAGCTCTATAAAATATTATGGGATTGAAAAAAGAAATATCAAATCCGTTTTGGCTGCTATTTTGATCGGTAATAACAGCTTCAAATAGTCCAATATTAAATCTTTTGGTAACATTCCAGCTTAAATGATGCATGGCGACATATTTTCTAAAATTAGACCCGTTGATTGACGCTTCGGGTCTTACATCATCCATCCACATCCATAAGTTGGTATATTTAATCTTCCAAAATTGGGTACTTATCTTTAAAAATGGATAAGGTGAAGCCACATCCGATAGAAATAAAGATCGGTAACCATCACCAATAAAATTCTTTCCATTTCCAAACTGAAAATTAAAGAATTCATTGGGTGTATAACTCAAGTAGGCCTCTGCCACAGGGTAATCAAAAGCATTTTCATTGAATTGTTTGGCCCTACCACGACCAGGAACCAACCCATATGCATTACCATTTGGTTTATTGGCTCTTGCATAATCATTTACATAATCGGCAAACCTACCCTGACTTTCATAAAAGGAAGTAGAAAAACTAAATTTCTTACCTAAAGCCCCTTGAATTTGTATAGCTCTGGTATTGTTATAGGTGTAATCTACATCAGAATTGTCTTTACCTATTTGAAGATCCCAAATCGGATTCAAAGTAAACCAAAAATTCTTTCCTTTTACCAAGGCCAAATGTTCATTGAATAATTTTCTTCCTACCCAGGTTTCTTTAGTGTATAAAAGTTCATTTCTTTTAGCTTCCAGATCAATATAAGGTTTTACTTCATTATATAAATAGGGTTTGGCAGAACTATGCGTATTTTCTCCCTTATTTAAAGCATAGTCAATATCGGCATATTCTTGATGGGTAAAGGGTATGTTTAATTCGCTGTTAAATTCGGGAAATAAAGTTTTATCATAAACATTGTTCTTCTTTACTTCCTCCTGAATATCTAACTGCTCAGTATCTTCTTGGGCTATATTATCTTCATAACTATTTCTTTCTAAAGGAATTAAAATAGGGATAACATATCTTACATCGATTGGTCTTCCATTATAGGTAGCTGGTGTTATGGTTGGTAATTTATTAAAAACGCGCTTAATTTCGTCTTCCAATTCAGTGTACATGGCATTGACATATAACACCTCAAAACCACCTTGTTTATTTACTATAAAAACGGTTTTCACCTGACCTCTATAATTCTCACGAATTGCTATATCAGGGACTTTAAATTCATCAAGGAGATCCTTTTTAAGATGATTATTAAAACAAATTTCTAAACTTTTCAGATCAACAGTATCACAATCTTTATAAACCGGAGGCTTTTCAATTTGAGCCGAAGCAGATAAAAAAATTAAAAAGGAAGGAATAAGTATAAATATTTTTTTCATGTAATTTATTCAATTTTCAATAGCATTTTAAGGGAAAATCAAAACACTAAAAAACGATACAAATCTAAATTAATTTATTTACAAGATCATTTTTTAATTCATATTTTTCCTCACTCTCAGGGCAAATGGCAATTCCATTTTCATTAAAATGTAATCGATGACCATATTCACTTACCCAACCAATGTGTTTTGATGGATTACCCACAACCAATTCATAAGCCTTTACCTCCTTAACTACAACAGCACCCGCTCCTATAAAGGCGAATTTACCAATATCATTACCACACACAATAGTTGCATTGGCTCCTATGCTGGCACCCTTTTGAACTGTAGTTCTCATGTATTCATCTTTGCGATTAACAGCACTTCTCGGGTTGATCACATTGGTAAATACCATAGACGGACCCAAGAATACATCATCCTCACAATTTACACCCGTATAGATAGAAACGTTGTTTTGCACCTTTACATTATTTCCTAAAGTTACCTGGGGTGAAACCACTACATTTTGGCCAATATTGCATGCCTTGCCCAAGGTACAATTAGACATAATATGGCTAAAATGCCAGATCTTGGTACCTTCACCTATTGAGCAATTGTCATCTATTACTGCTGTTTCATGGGCGAAGTAATTCTTATTATCCATATTTTTAAGATTTGAAATTTTCACAAATAATATCCATTAAACTTCCGTTGGATGCCAGGTTGTTTTAACTTCCAGAGTCTTTTCAATAAAATAAGGAGATTGACTATTTTCACTATTCCAATCTGTTTTTTTGTAAAAAACAGTTCTTTTTATATTGTTGCTAGCTAATTGGTTAATGAGTTTAATATCATCATCATCTTTACCACAATAAATCATGGTGTTGATATCCATATGTGACGCCATATGATTTATTAGTTCACCTTTTTTACCTGTAAGTATATTTACAACCCCACCGGGAACATCTGAAGAATGAATTACTTCTGCAAAAGATATAGAGGTTAGTGGTTTGCTTTCGGAAGCTAAAACAATAATTGTATTACCCCCAACTATGGCTGGCGCAATTATTGATATCAATCCCAGCAGACTTTGTTCTTCTGGTGCTATAGCAGATAGTACACCTACAGGTTCGACACTTGAAAAATTAAAATGATTACTACTAACCGGGTTTACGGTACTAAAAAATTGCTGGTATTTGTCGCTCCATCCGGCATAATATATCAATCTGTCAATGGAAGCTTCAACTTCCTGAATTGCATTTTTTTTAGTTTCCCCTTGAAGGATCAATTCATCAATAAATTGTTCTTTTCTACCTTCCAGCATTTCCCCTATGCGATATAAAATCTGACCCTTGTTTAAAGCAGTCATTCCTGCCCATGAATTTTGTGCCTTTCTTGCAATAACTACTGAGTTTCGAAAATCTTTTCTTGAACCCAAACACATATTGGCGATTAGATCGCCTTTTTTATTGTTAACCGCATAATACCTTCCCGATTCTGTACGAGGGAATTTACCACCTATATATAGTTTGTATGTTTTGTTTACGTTTAATCTTGTCATGGTGTTGAAAAGTTAGAAGTTAGAAGTTGGAAGACGGAAGACGGAAGATCAAAGACAAAAGACCGAAGACCGAAGACAAACTATGGATATTATTTAAATTTAAATCTCAAATTTTAAACTATTATTTATTCATTCACTCATTCTCTTCATCCCTCAATCACCCCATCTCTCAATCAAACTTCACATAAGGTTTTAATCCATGTAAACCACCTTCTCTTCCAAATCCGCTTTCCTTGTATCCACCAAAAGGTGAAGAAGCATCAAATTTGTTAAAGGTATTTGCCCAGACTACACCTGCATTTAATTTTTGCGTTAGATGAAATATTTTAGAGCCTTTTTCTGTCCATACCCCTGCCGATAATCCAAAAGGAGTATTATTGGCTTTTTCAATAACTTCATCAATGGTTCTAAAGGTTTGAACTGCTAATACCGGTCCGAATATTTCTTCCTGAACTATCTTGTGTGATTGAGAAACATTTAAAAATAGGGTAGGGGCACACCAGTTACCATTCTTTGGTAATGTACATTTGGGTTGGTATATTTCTCCACCTTCATTGATACCTATTTTAATATAATTTTCAATTGTTTTTAGTTGTTTTTTCGAGTTGATAGCACCAATATCTGTATTCTTATCTAAAGGATCACCTACCATAAGTGATTGCATTCTGTCTTTTAATTTTTTTATAACTACTTTTTCTACAGATTCTTGTACAAACAATCTTGACCCGGCACAGCAAACATGCCCCTGATTAAAAAATATGGCATTGACTATACCTTCAACTGCCTGATCAATTGCCGCATCTTCAAAAATAATATTTGCGCCCTTTCCACCCAATTCCAGAGTTAATTTCTTTTTGGTTCCTGCTGTGGCTTTTCTAATATATTTACCAACACCAGTCGATCCAGTAAAAGCAATTTTATCAATATCGGGATGGTTTACTATTGCAGCACCAGTTTCTCCTGCTCCGGTTACAATGTTTACAACACCTTTAGGTATACCACTTTCGTGGATAATTTCTGCTAATTTCAATGCTGTTAACGGAGTTGTTTCAGCGGGTTTTAATACTACCGTATTACCAGTTGCCAATGCTGGAGCTAGTTTCCATGCGGCCATTAATAATGGGAAATTCCATGGAATTATCTGCCCTGCAACTCCTAAAGGAACTGCTTTTCTATTAGGGAAAGCGTATTCTAATTTATCAGACCAACCTGCATAGTAAAAAAAATGATTGGCAGCTAATGGGATATCTATATCTCTTGATTCTCTAATGGGTTTACCTCCGTCTAAACTTTCAATAACCGCAAATTCTCTAGCTCTTTCCTGGATGAGTCTTGCAATTCTAAAAATGTATTTCCCTCTTTCTTTACCCGATAATTCCGACCAGCTTTTAAATGCTTTTCTTGCTGCTTTAACGGCTTTATCAACATCATGAGAGCTTGCTTCTGCAACACTTGCTATTTTTTTATTGTTTGAAGGGTTAATTGTGTCAAAATATTTTCCTTTTACAGGTTTTACAAATTGCCCATCAATATAAAGATTGTATTGTTTTTTAATTTGAATATGATCTGTACTTTCTGGAGCAACATCATATGCCCAGGCAGCTTTAAAAGGATTTTTTTCTATAATTTTAGTCATAATTAATCTTTTGAAAAGTAGTTGGAAGATTGGTAGATTCCAGTTTCATTTTTTACTAGTTGCATCAAAATATCATTTGCCAAACTGCTGGCACCAAAGCGGAAATATTTATTGGTCATCCATTTTTCACCCAATACTTCGTTTAGCATTACCAGATATTGTAGGGCTATTTTGGAAGTTGAAATACCACCGGCAGGTTTCATCCCTATTATTTTACCTGTTTTTAAATAATAATCTTTGATTGCATCGAGCATTACATAAGTTACTTGCATGGTTGCAGCGGGTTGAATTTTACCTGTAGAGGTCTTTATAAAATCAGCACCGGCATACATAGCTATTTCACTGGCTTTTCGCACATTATCTAAGGTGTCTAATTCGCCTGTTTCTAAAATTACTTTTAAATGAGCTTTTCCACAGGCTTCTTTAATTTGTGCTATTTCATCAAAAATAAACTGATAATTGCCAGCGAGAAATTCACCACGAGAAATTACCATATCAATTTCATCTGCTCCTTGGTCAACGGCGAACTTGGTATCGCTTAATTTCGCTTCTAAATTTGATTGACCACTTGGGAAGGCCGTGGCAACCGAAGCTACCTGAATATTACCTCCTTGTAAAGCTTTTTTAGCTATTCCAACATAAGTAGGATAAACACAAATAGCGGCAACAGTTGGAATATTTTTTAAACTATCGTGTGGATGCATTGCCTTATAACAAAGCTGTTGAACCTTGCCGGGCGTATCTTTACCCTCAAGAGTAGTTAGATCGATCATACTCAAAGCCAATTTGAGACCTTCAACTTTAGAAGACTTCTTTATACTCCGTTTTCGAAAACGGTCGACTCTTTCATTTACACCAACTGTATCATAAGTGGGTAAATTATTTAAATTTGGAATCATTTACTTGAATTAGAGCTCCAAATTTACGAAAAAAGGTGAAAGTAAATTGAATTAAGTTGAAAGTTCAGTTCCGGATGATATTATATACAATTGATCATCTAAAATTGGACCTCAGTTTTTTTCTGTTTTATTCAAAATAAACTGCAATTGGCAGTACATAATTTACACCAACCTTTTTGTTTCTTTGCTTTGCAGGTTCCATTTTTGGTAATTTTAGCAGTACTCTTATTGCTTCTTTTTCTAATCTTTTATGTGCAGCTCTGGCTTTAATATTTACAATATTACCATTTTTATCAATCTCAAACTGCATATCAATTCGCTGTTTTCCAGATAAGTTTAAATCGAAATTTGAATTGAATTTGCGTGAGACAAACTTTTTTATTTTTTCCTGAAAACACTTTTTATATTCTTCTTCAGAATTGCCTTTACAACCTGGATATCTGGGAGCTTGTTCAACAAGAATAAAAGGGATAGTTTCCTTTGGATTCTCTTCGATTAATGGAACATCTGCAAAAATGGAATCATAGTTAACAGATGGTAATGGTTTATTTAAAACAAATTCTTCTTTTGGAGATTCTTTTTTGTCCTCCTCAATTTTAATTTTATTTAATAATTTTGTCACTTTTTCTTTGGAAACTTCTTCATGTAATTCTGGTTTTTCAATTTCAAAAGGGGGAAAAATAAACACATCGGGTTCATCTACCAATTCCGATCTTTCCGGAATATGGAAAACCTTTTTATAGAATTTTAATTCAATAGTATTGTAAACTAATACCAGAGCTAAAAGAATTCCTAATTGTAAAAATAAAGTAGAGTTTGAATTTAGTTGATTTTTACACTTTGTGATTCTCTTTGAATTATTCATATCTTAAATTTAAATGTTAATATTATGTTAAAGACAAAGATTATGCCAGAAAAAAAAGTTGCTAGAATGATTAGTTAAGGTATTATTCTAGCAACCTTGTGAAGTATTTATTTCAAAACAACTAGTGTAATTGGTAAAGTATAGGAAACAGACACAGGTCTGGTTCTTTGTTTACCGGGTGTCATTTGAGGAAGTAATTGAATAACTCTAATAGCTTCTTTCTCTAATCTTTTGTGCGGACCACGGGCTCGTACATTAACAATATTTCCGGTTTTATCAATTCTAAATTGTACATAAACTTTTTTCTTACCAGGGCTCAATCCCAAATCCTGAGCAAGTGAAGTATTGAATTTTTTACTAACAAGATCTGTGATTTTGCTTTGAAGACATTTTTTCTTTTGAGCTTTTGTTCCGGTACAACCAGGATATACCGGAGGTTCTTCAATAATAGCAAAAGGAATATCTTTTTCTACTTCCTCTTCTTCAATTATTTCTTCAATATTATTTAAATCTTCAACAATAATCCTTTCAGATTGATCTGTTTCGGTACTC
>VAPK011052329.1_pt1 | contig 14997 bp, 14 predicted proteins | sample 3395031 | NCBI WGS metagenome assembly VAPK01 (sample SAMN08290443, study PRJNA428436) | hydrothermal vent metagenome | isolation source: Deep-sea hydrothermal vent chimney 1 | place: Pacific Ocean: Juan De Fuca Ridge
GTTTGGATCCATCCCTTTATATAAGTGAGTGGCACTAGCAGACATCCATACTTGCTCACGGTTAGACTGGACACTGAACTTCACAATTTTACCAAATGTACCAGACATTACATCACCGATATTGACGGCTTCTTTTTCTGGGTTCACAGCAAGATTGGAGGCAACGTTTACAAAGACAGTGGTTTCACTGTCGGCAACTTCTTGAGCTGAAGCAATACTGGCGAATAAAGCTAATGTAGAACCTAAAACTACTGCAGTTTTTTTCATGACATGTTTCCTCATATATTTTTTATATTGTCTTGACGCCGATGAGGTGGTTATAACCTAAATCACTCATGACGCGAACAAATACTAAGGGAATCGCATGAAAGATACCATTGGATCCTACCCTACCTAAATAGGGAATATCCCTATTTAGCCACCAAAAAAAAGTACATCTTGCTTAAGCAACCCTTACCACCAGAACACTACACCTTAAAAGAAACGGCACTAGAACGAATGAAAATTTTACTAACTCATTAAAAATATTAAAAATTATTAGCGATGATATAGCTTATCTCTCACTCAGGTCCAGCCTATTAGATATATGGCTTAACTATAAACAGGAGACGGAAAATTAGACGATACCCCCCCTACCCATCTGCCAGCGCTGATCTTGCTAACGCGGCTTTGACAGGCGCAAAAGATCGTCGATGCTGAGATAATACGCCAAACGTTTTGATGGCGTTTCGGTGATAAACGGTAGGATATCCTTTATGCTGGGCAAAACCATATTGCGGATATTGTTCATGCAGTTTCAGCATCACTTGATCACGCCTGACTTTGGCAATAATTGACGCGGCACTAATTTCCGGCACCTTACTATCGCCTTTGACAATGGCCTCTGCCGGATAAGCCAATTCGGGACAACGGTTACCATCAATCAACACTAACGTTGGCTGAATTTGCAAGGCGTGTATCGCTCGCTGCATCGCCAATAAACTGGCTTGTAGAATATTGATCTCATCAATCTCCTCGACCGTAGCAGACCCTATCGCCCAAGCCAACGATTTTTGCTGTATCTCGGCACACAGCAACACGCGCTTTTTTTCCGACAAGGTTTTCGAATCCGCCAACCCCTCAATCAATCGTTGCGGATCAAGAATAACCGCCGCCGCCACCACGGGTCCCGCTAAAGGTCCTCGGCCGGCTTCATCAACGCCGGCTACTTGATCTGTCATCGGATGGTTTTACCTCGATTTATTCACTGGTTATTGACTAAGGCTAAAATGTGATCGGTCGCTTTCTCGTTGGCGTCGAGCTGCAATTGCTCGTGCAATGCCACAAAGGTATCATGGATCGCTTGACTCGCCTCATGGTCATTTAGATACGTTAATAACTGCTCACCTAATGCCACCGGCGTCGCTTCATCTTGCATCAATTCAGGCACCAATGGCTTGCCAGCTAATAGATTCGGCAATGAAACTACCTTCACTTTTATTAATCTTTTGACAATGTGGTAGCTAAACGCTGATAATTTATACGTCACCACCATGGGTTTTTTCAATAACATAGCTTCCAATGTCGCGGTACCCGAGGCCACTAAAACTGCATCAGAAGCTTCCATGACATCGCGTGCTTTGCCATCAAACAAGGTGATAGGGAGGGGGGCGGGCAATTGCAGGAAACGCTCAAACCGATCTCGAATTTTGCCACTGGCTAATGGCACGACAAAATGGAGATTATCGTTATGTTTAAGGCAATAAGCCGCCGTTTTCAACATTAAAGGCGCCAGCCTATTCACTTCGGTCACCCGACTGCCAGGCAACATAGCAATGATCTGCGAGTGTCCAGCCAAACCCAAACGTTGACGGGCGGCAGGCAAGTCAGGCTGAACCGCTATCATGTTAGCGAGTGGATGCCCCACAAATGCTACCGGCACATTGTTGTCTTGATAAAATTCAGCTTCAAAAGGAAACAGCGTTAACATCAAGTCCACCGCTTTGCGAATTTTCTTGATGCGGTACTGGCGCCAAGCCCAAATACTCGGGCTCACATAGTGTACCGTCTTTACCCCGAATTGGCGCAATCGATACTCAAGCCCTAAATTAAAATCCGGTGCATCCACCCCAATAAAGACATCCGGCGGATTATCGGTAAAATGCCGAACCAGGGATCGGCGTAACATGAATAGCTCAGGAATTCTGGCCAGCGGTTCAATTAACCCCATCACCGATAAACGCTCGGCCGGTGCCAATGTTAAACAGCCTTGCGCTTCCATGAGCGGCCCAGCCACACATTCAAAGACGACATCCCCACAACGATCTCGGAGCGCTTGCATTAAACCCGCGGCGAGTAAATCTCCAGAGGCCTCTCCGGCAACAATACCAACTCTTAGCATACTCTCAGTACACTCAACCCGCAGAAAAACTCATGGCATGGCAGGAAAAACGCAATGTACTACCAACCCACTGATAATCATTGCACATAGGAAGCAATAAAGTTATATCGTTGAATCTCGCGCTGCACACATCAAATCAGCCGTGGCTACGATCGTATTATCCACCGACGCTGTGCCTGAAAATTTCCATACCCCGCGCTTGGATTTATGCACCACAATATCTAAAATGAGCTGATCCCCTGGCTGCACCGGTTGTTTAAATCGGGCATTATCAATACCCACCAAATAAAATAACGAGTTTTCTGCGGGTGCCTCTTTAACAGATTTAAACGCCAGCAAACCCGTCGCTTGAGCTAACGCTTCGATGATCAAAACCCCAGGAAATACCGGTTGAATTGGAAAGTGTCCAGGAAAAAACGGCTCATTGATGGTAACATTTTTGATGGCCTTTAAAGATTTACCGGGCGCTAACTCCAGTACTCTATCAACCAACAGAAACGGATAGCGATGCGGCAGATACTCTAATATTTCATTTATATCCATCTTTTCCAATTGCTCTAACCTTTCGTATTTTTAAGCTGGTCTTCTAATTGCCGCAATCTGTTTTCCAGTTTCTCTAATTGCCGAAATCGCACGACATTTTTCCGCCATCGTCGATTGGGTTCTGCCGGCAGTCCCGAAGAATAAATACCCGGTTCAGTAATGGACTTAGTCACCATTGCCATCCCAGTAAAATGCGCGTTATCAGCAATATGAACATGACCCGCCACACCGGCCATCCCCCCAAAAGTACAATGCGCACCAACCGTGGTACTGCCCGCAATGCCCACACAGCCAGCAATTGCGCTGTGGGCACCGACTTTCACATTATGCGCGATATGCACTAGATTATCGATTTTTACACCGTCAGCAATCACAGTATCTTCCAGCGTGCCACGATCAATCGCACAATTGGCACCAATCTCCACGTCATCACCGACACGGACTTTACCCATTTGCGGCACTTTAATCCAACGTCCCTGGTCATTGGCCAAACCAAAACCATCGCTGCCTAACACAACACCGGCATGAATAATACCACGTTCACCAATAATTACATCATGATATAAAGTCACATTGGCCGCAATCCAGGTATCATCGCCAATCACACTCCCTTCACCGATAAAACAACCCGGTCCAAGATGTACCCGCTCACCGATCCTGACATTTGCCTCAATGAGGCAATGCGCACAAATAATCGCCGTAGCTGCAATTTGACAAGACTGATCGACCACGGCCAATGAATCGACGCGACCAGGCTCAGGCTCCGTTCGCTTCAACAAGGTCGCAATTTTAGCGTAAGACACATAAGGATCAGCCACAACCAGCGCATTCCCTGGACAATATTCAACATCCATTGGCTTGACAATGACCGCCGAGGCCTGGCAAGTCAATAAATTCTGACGAAACTTAACATCATTAAAAAAACAAATATCGCCTTCTTTGGCCATCGCAATAGAAGCAACATTTTCCACCGTGCAATGTTGATCGCCACTCACTTGACCATCCACTAATGCCGCTAATGTCTCCAATGTATATTCCACAATGACAGCGCTATCGCCTGGATTCAGACATATCGCTTTTTAAACGTTGCAATACCTGCTCCGTAGTATCCACTTTATCACTCATGAAAATAACACCTTCGGCAAGCAAAAGATCATACTTCTTCTCTTTCGCGAACGCTCGTATAGTGCTGACCACTTGTCTTTGTAATTTTTCTAACACTTCATTACGCTTGAAGTTAAGGTCATCCCTGAATTCTTCTTGACTTCGTTTCATGTCGCGTTTTTTAGCAATAATCTCGCGTTCCAACTTCGCTCTTTCACCATCACTCATGATGGCCCCATCCCGCATTAAACGCTCATCAACATTTCGTATATCTTTCTGTAATTTAATAATATCCCGCTCTTTAGGCGCAAATTCTTGCTCTAATGCGCTACGCGCCGCTTCCGCTTGAGGTGATTCTTCAAGCACTCTCGCCAAATCAACCACCCCAATTTTTAAGCTTTCGGCCCATAACGCGCCGGGCAATAAAATGATTAATCCAAACAGCAACGTGTTAATAATTACCTTTAGCATCATACCCTCGTGTTTTTAGAACGGTGCTCCAATGGAAAATTGAAACCGTTGTGTTTCATCTTCAGGCTCCGAGCGCAATGGCCATGCCCAACTAAATCGTAACGCGCCTACCGGGGTAATCCATACAAATGAAATCCCATAAGACGCACGCACTTCCCTTAAGCTTAATGATTGATCACTGCCATACACATTGCCAGCATCCACAAACGCACTCAACCGTACCGACCGACTATTTTCTGAAAAAGGCAAAGGAAAAATCACCTCACCTATCCCTGTCAGTTTTCGGTTGCCACCTAAACTATTCCGACTAAGCCCATCTTTCGGTCCCAAACTGTTATCCCGAAAACCCCGCACACTTTGTCCACCGCCCGCATAATAATGTTCAAAAAATGGCAATTGATTTGACGCCCCATAACCATCCCCTTGTGCATAATTGCCCTGAAGATGAAATGTCCATCCTTTGACAATAGGAATGAACCATTGATGGCGATAGCTTAATTTGTAATAGGTAAGATCACTGCCTGGTAAACCGACTTCTGAGGATAAAATAATATGTGTCCCTGAACCGGCGAATAATACTCGGTCCCGGGTATCATATGACCAACTAGCGGTTAATCTAAAGGTATCGTAGTTGCTGCCATAATCCTGTTCAAACGCTTTATATTCTGCGGGCGTATCATCAAAGGTACGTAAATCGGTATTATCAAAACCAATACCAACCCGAGCGGTCCGATATTCGCTCAAAGGAAAACCATAGGTAATCGCCACCCCGTACTTGTTGGTAATGTACCTGGCAATACGGTTGGTCTGGCCCGCCTGGGTTTTTCTAGAAAATAAACGAAACCCGCGACTCACGCCATCTATCGTATAGTAAGGGTCGGTAAAAGAAAAACTATAGACCGTATTCACCTGGCTATTATTGACTTCGGCGCTGACCCGTTTTCCAGTGCCTAAAAAGTTATTCTGGTTAATACTGGCCGCCAAGATTAAACCCGAGCCTTGCCCATAACCCATCGAGGCTGTCACATTACCTGAAGGCCGTTCAGTCACCGTAAACTCCACGTCAACCATATCTGGCTGACCTGGCACCGATGGCGTTTCGATATTAACTTCATCAAAAAAACCCGTGCGTTGCAACCGAACTTTGGTACGGTTTAGCTTGGTCGTAGAAATCCAACCTCCTTCGAGTTGCCGCATTTCACGCCGCAATACCTCGTCATGCGTTTTGCTATTGCCTGAAAAACTCACTCGCCGTACATACACTCGCTTGCCAGGATCAACAAAAAAAGTAAGATCAACCGATTGAGTCTCATTGTCTATTTCCGGAATCGCATTCACATTCGCAAAAGCATAACCCTCAATACCAAGCCGTTCGCTGATTGTGCTGCTACTTTCAGTCACTGATTTTCGAGAAAAGGTATCATTCACTTTAACAGAGATAAGCTTCATTAATTCCGCTTCATCGACAATTAAATCGCCGGCTAGCGTGACCGAATTAACTTTGAATTTGCCCCCTTCCGAAATATTGATAGTAATATAGACATCGCGTTTGTCAGGCGTAATTGAGACTTGAGTTGAATCAAGGGTAAAGTTGATATACCCTCGGTCCAGGTAATATGAGCGCATTGCCTCTAAATCCGCCGAGAGCATTTGCTTCGAATATTTGCTATCACCATTAAACAGTGACCAGTACGAATACGCACCTAGCTTGAAAACATCTAACAACAGTTCACGTTCAAAAGCTTTGTTACCGATAATATTAATCTCGCGGATTTGTGCTGCATCCCCCTCTTTAATGGTGACGTCAATCGCCACTCGATTCCTTTCCTGGGGTAATAATTTTGACTCAATCTCTACCCCATATTTACCCAGTGCAAAATACTGCCTTTGCAGCTCAAGTTCTACCTTTTCTAAAAGAGATCGATTAAATACCCGCCCCTCAGCTAAGCCAATTTTTTTCAATGCCGTCGTTAAATCATCGGTATTGATTTCCTCGTTGCCAGCAATATTGATTTTAGCAATGGAAGGCCGCTCTTCTAAGATAAGAACCACCGCTTGGTTATCTAATTCTAATTGGATATCATTAAAAAAGCCGGTCCGAAAAAGCGCACGAATCGCTTCAGAAGCCCTTTCGTTATCCATTTTATCACCGACTTTAATCGGTAGATAATTAAACACAGTCGATTCAGAAATACGCTGCAATCCATCTAAACGGATGTTTTCAACCGTAAAGGGAGTCAATGCCCAACTGACAGAGGTGAAAAATATTAGCGTCCAAGCTAACCATTTCGAAGATTTCATCATAAAAAAATGAGAAGTTACCCAAACAAGCGATTAATGTCATTAAATACAGCGAGAAACATTAACCCTCCTAGCATAATAATTCCAATTTTCTGACCAATAAGTTGTGTTTGTTCTGACACGGGACCACCCTTGATAAATTCAATACCATAGTATAACAGGTGCCCCCCATCCAAGATGGGAATCGGTAACAGGTTTAATACCCCTAAACTGACACTAACAATCGCTAAAAACGAGAGGAAAGGGACAATCCCAATTTGCGCGGTTTGACCCGCATAACTTGCGATGGTAATGGGGCCACTAATATTCTCCAAGGAAGCCTCGCCCACCAACATTTTCCACATCATTTTTAATGTCAAAATCGACATATCCCAGGTTTTAATCAGCGCGGCGGATACCGCCGAAAACATCGAATACTGCTGAGTCGCGGTCAAACCTTCCATCACATTATTTGGCATCTCAGGCGATACACCCAGCCGACCGATGTCCTTATTGTCGGTTGTTACCCGTTGCGGAATAACCGTTAGCGTTAATTGTTTATGACCGCGTTCAACCACAATTTGCATCGCTTGTGCAGGCCGTTGCCGAATTAATTTCGCCCATTGCATCCAATCTTTAATCGCTTCACCATCACTATACAAAACCCGATCCCCAAGATGAAACCCGGCTTGCAACGCGGTGCCATCTTTTAGCAATTGGCCAATAACGGGTGGAATATGCGGTCGTATCGGGGTCAAACCTAAATGTTGTAAAAAATTGCCTTCACCCACAGCATCCAAGCTGATGCCTTGCAAGTTCAAAAAAAGCACACGCAATTCATCCTGCGATCGCCTCACTTGCAATTCCACATCCTCACCCGAGAACACCGCCCCAATTAAAGCAAGCCGCACAACCTCCAGAGTGGGTGTCGCTTTCCCATCTACCGAGACCATTTCATCACCCACCAACATACCGGCTTGCGCGAGGGCGGATCCTGACTGAATATCACCGGCAATGGGTTTTAGGCCGGGGATACCCATCACGAAAATAATCCAGTAAGCTATCACAGCAAAGATGAAGTTAGCCAGCGGGCCGGCGACAACAATCGCACAACGAGTCTTGAGTGACTGCCGATTAAACGCCCGATTTTGCTCATGCGGTGCCACTGGCCCCTCCCGCTCATCAAGCATTTTAACGTAACCACCTAAAGGAACCATTGCCACGACATATTCGGTATTATCGACGCCTTTCTGAGAACGCCAAATCGGCCGACCAAAACCAATCGAATAACGTAAAACTTTAACACCGAGCTTGCGAGCCACCCAGAAGTGACCAAACTCATGAATGGCAATCAGCAAGCCAAGCCCGATAATAAAAGAGATGACCGAATAAAATATCAGGCTCATGAGTATGACGACTCCAATCGACGAATGGATTCCTGCGCAATACGGCGGGCTTGGGCATCATATGCCAATATTTGATCAAGACTGACAACATCTTCTACCTTTTCAGCTTCAAGCACGCTTTCTATCACTTTTGGAATATCAGTAAAACGAATGGTTTCATTCAAAAAAGCATCGACAGCCATTTCATTGGCCGCATTCAACGTTGTGGTGCAGGTTCCTCCTTGCGCCAACGCTTCATAAGCAAAACCTAAACAAGGGTACTGAGAAAACTCAGCAGAACGAAATTCGAGATGACCAAGCGCCACCAAATCTAACGCCGCCACGCCTGAAGCCATACGCTGTGGCCATGCCAAAGCATGGGCAATGGGCGTTCGCATATCCGGGTTACCCAATTGTGCTAGCACCGAGCCATCTTCATAACTGACCAGAGAATGAATAATACTTTGTGGATGTAGGACCACTTTTATTTGATCGGGCCGCGCATTAAACAACCAATGCGCTTCGATTACCTCCAAACCTTTGTTCATCATGGTGGCAGAATCCACCGAAATTTTTCGCCCCATCTGCCAATTGGGATGCGCGCAGGCCTCACTCGGCGTCACCTCATCCAGATCAGCAAGCGAACGGTCGCGAAAAGGCCCCCCTGACGCCGTCAGCAATAACTGCACAACCCCCATTGTTTCCAAGGTCGCCGCTTTCGTCGCTGGCAAGCATTGGAAAATCGCATTGTGCTCACTATCAATCGGCAAAAGCAAAGCATTATTATTACTCACTGCGTCTAAAAACAATCGCCCAGACATGACCAGTGATTCTTTATTCGCGAGTAAAATACGCTTGCCCGCCTTCGCCGCCGCCAATGAGGGCGGCAATCCCGCTGCGCCAACAATGGCCGCCATCACAATGTCCACTTGCGGCAAACTAGCCACACGCTCCAACCCTGAAACACCGGAAAGCACTTGTATTCCTAATCCACCTCGCGCTCGCAAGCGATTGGATAATTGCTCGGCGGCTTGCTCATCCACCATCACCGCAAATTCCGGCTGATGAGCGACACACTGTTCGTATAAACGGTCCACCTGATGATAAGCCGTTAAGGCGGCGACTTTGTAATGTCCGGAATGGCGTAACAATACATCCAACGTACTGATACCAATCGATCCCGTTGAGCCTAATATTGTGACTTCCTTCAAACCATAAGCTCCATCACCCCTAAACCCAACGCAAAAACGGGCGCCGCCGCCGTCATACTGTCAATACGATCCAATATTCCTCCATGTCCTGGTAAAATAGTGCCACTATCTTTCACGCCGGCTCGCCGCTTATAGGCGCTCTCCAATAAATCACCCATCACAGAGAACAGCACAGCAACCATACTCAATATCACAAAGAATAAACCCGCCACTAATTCAAAATCAAAACCATAAGTAGCCACCACGCTGAGTAACAGGCAAAGCACCATCGCCCCATATAAACCTTCCCAGGTTTTTCCAGGACTGACATGCGGCGCTAATTTGTGACGTCCCCATTTCCGACCCGAAAAATACGCACCGCTATCCGCCCCCCAAATTAACAGCATGAGATACAGCAATAACCAGGGACCATGTTGTGGCTGACTATGAATAACAACGAGAGATAACCAAGCGGGAATCAGTAACATCAACCCTTGCCCTAAACTTCCCCAGCGCCAACGCTGTTGGGTTAACTGACATTCAGGTTCTCGAAATGAAATTAAAAAGTGAATCTTTGCTAGCCACCAAATAACCGAGATACTAAGCAAGGCAAACAAAAATTCATCAAACATTCTTAGATAGGAACAAGCAATCAGCAGCAGCAAAAGAACAAAAAGATAGGAACACCTTTGCGGCAAACTGTCCAACTTAACAAGTCGAGCCCATTCCCAAGCCCCCAACACCACAAACAAAGCTAAAACAAACGAAAACTGCTGTGTTGTTAACGCGAATATTCCCCCAATAACAAGAGGCACCAAAATAATCGCCGTTAAAACACGCTGTTTAAGCACTCGATTGTTGCTCCACTTGTTCGCCAGTACGGCCAAATCGCCGCTGTCTTTTGCGAAAAGAAGCAATCGCATCAATTAACTGTTGCTCATTAAAGTCTGGCCACAAAATTTCGGTAAAATATAACTCCGTATAGGCTAAATGCCACAACATAAAATTGCTGATTCGTTGCTCCCCGCCAGTCCGTATAAAAAGATCTGGCTCCGGCAAATCCGCTAAGGTAATATGACGCCCAATCAGTGCCTCATCAATTTGTTCAATATCCATCTTACCTTGCCGCACATCTTCAGCAATGGTTTTGATCGCTTGCACTACATCCCAGCGTCCACCATAATTAGCCGCAATCACCAAGGTCAACCCATCGTTATTCTTGGTCAGCTCTTCTGCCTTTTCAATACGCTGCTGCAACTTCTCCGAAAAAGCCTCTCGCCCACCAATAATTCGTAACCGCACATTATTCCGGTTCAGTTTTTTGACTTCCTGCGTGAGAGCAGTACCAAACAAGTCCATCAACAGACTCACTTCGGCTTTAGGGCGCCGCCAGTTTTCGCTGCTAAACGCAAAAAGGGTCAATACATTAACATCATTGTTACCACAGGCCGCAACAATATTTCTCACCGCATCCACACCCGCTTTATGACCGGCAATACGAGGTAAACTGCGCTGGCTCGCCCACCGTCCATTGCCATCCATAATGATCGCAATATGCCTTGGAACACTGGTATCTAGATCGGGATTCATCACTCAAATATCCCACTTATACAACGAAAAAAGGCAGACTTAAAACAAATATAGACTCACACTTCGCGACCCGCTGATGACTTCTTGTACTGATGAGCAATGTATACAAATTGGTAACACCTACAAATGAAGGAAAAATACTACGTAAAAATGACATAAAGAGACATTATATCTCCAATAATTCATGCTCTTTGACTTTCAATAGCTCATCAATCACAGCCACCTGTTTGTCGGTTATTTTTTGCATGCGATCTTGCGCTTTCCTGTCTTGATCCTCCGTGATTTCTTTTTCTTTTAATAAATCTTTGACATGACTCAAAGCATCACGGCGAATATTACGTATCGCCACCCGTGCTGCTTCCCCCTCCGAGCGAACAATTTTAATAAACTCGCGCCGCCGCTCTTCCGTCAATGCCGGTAGCGGCACTCGAATCAAATCCCCAGATGTCACCGGATTCAAACCCAAACTAGATGTCATAATGGCCTTTTCAATCACCGGAACCATCGGCTTTTCCCAAGGGGATACATTCAAGGTCCGTGCATCGCCCACGGACACATTTGCCACCTGGGTCAACGGTACATCGCTGTTGTAATAAGACACCATGATCGAGTCTAAAAGTGAGGGGTGTGCTCGTCCAGTCCGCACCTTCGCTAAGTCTGTTTTTAACGACTCAACGCTTTTTTTCATTCGAGATTCTGCATCTGTAATGATATCTTCAAGCATAGTCTTTAATTACTCCACGATTGTGCCTTCGTCTTCACCCATGACGACACGCTTCATTGCTTCAAACTTATTCATGTTAAATACCCGAATCGGTACCGATTGATCACGGCACAATACAATAGCGGCAACATCCATGACATTGAGTTTTTTCTCAATCACCTCATCATACGTCAGTGAAGGATAAAAATGTGCATCAGGATGGGTCACTGGATCGTCTGAATACACACCATCCACTTTAGTGCCCTTCATCACAAGCTCCGCGTCAATCTCAATCCCGCGCAGACTCGCCGCCGAATCGGTGGTAAAAAAAGGATTGCCAGTGCCCGCTGCAAAAATGACCACACGGCCTTTTTCCAAGTGCCGAATCGCACGTCGCCGGATATAATCTTCACAAATTTGGTTTATTTTTAATGCGGACATAACACGAACGTGAACATTGTGACGCTCTAAAGCGTCCTGCAATGATAACGCATTCATCACGGTGGCCAACATGCCCATTTGATCCGCGGTCACACGATCAATGCCTGCTTGCGACAAACCCGCACCACGAAAAATATTCCCACCACCAATGACCATGCCAACTTGGACACCCATGTCAATGAGTTCCCCAACTTCACGGGCAATGCGCGCCGTTACTTTTGGGTCAATTCCATACTCCATATCTCCCAGCAAGGCTTCTCCGCTGAGCTTTAGCAAGATTCGAGAATATTTTGGCTTTGCCATATCTTCGCGCATTGGCATGAGTTAATCCCCGCGTACTTGCGCCATCACCTCTTCCACAAAATTCTCTTCTTTCTTATCAATCCCCTCACCGACTTCAAAGCGATGAAACGAATTGACAGAAGCCTTGGCAGACGCGAGTAATTTCTCAATACTCATGTCCGAGTCTTTAACGAAAGGTTGGCCATACAAGGTAATTTCATTAATAAATTTATTGATTCGACCAACCACCATTTTTTCAATGATATCATCAGGTTTACCACTTTCTTTCGCTTGTGCCGCAAAGATTTCTTTCTCTTTGTTAATGACCTCGGCAGCCACGTCATTCGATGTAGTAAATTGTGGGTTGCTCGCCGCAACATGCATCGCAATATCTTTCCCTAAGTCGGCATGACCGCCTTCCAAATCGACAATCACGCCAATGCGTGAACCGTGAGAGTAGGTTCCGGCAATACCTGTCGCCGCTTTCATAAAAACAAAACGGCGAATCGACATATTTTCACCAATTTTTGCAATCAATGCTCTACGCGTCTGCTCAATCGTCGTACTCTCACTGTCACTAATCGGTAAATCCATTAATGCAGCTAAGTCGGATGGTTGCTTTACCAATACTTGCGCACAAACATTATCACAAAACTGGATAAAGTCTTCGCCTTTTGCAACAAAATCCGTTTCGCAATTAATTTCCACCATGGCGGCGGCGGTGCTTGCCGGGTTTGTTTTAATTGAAATCAAGCCTTCAGCGGCAATTCTACCCGCCTTCTTATCCGCCTTTGCCATGCCTGATTTGCGCATTGATTCAATCGCCGCTTCCACGTCGCCATCCGTTTCCATTAACGCTTTTTTACACTCCATCATACCGGCACCAGTTCTTTCACGTAATTCTTTAACTAATGCTGCAGTGATCGCCATGCTCCAGTTACCCCTTTGTTAAATATAATTTCATGACCCGAATTCCTCTCGATATGATTTGGATCAGGCCATATTCCATCAGAAATAATCGTTAATTTTAGTTGACAAAAAGGGGGCACCGCCCCCTTTTTACCGATTTAATTTTCAAAGCTGAATAAAATGCCACCATCAAAAACAATGGGCATCACATAAAACAGATAAGCCATAACATTGTGAATAGATTGTACTTTCCACTCAGCTATCCATCCTACATTTCACACGAAGGCACCTCATCTTGCTTGCCCTTCGGTTTTACATCAACTTTTCTAAATGAGATTCATACTGGAGGTATGATTTAGCACAGGAACAAACTAATTGCCGGATGCACTGCGTATCGGCGACGCCTCTTTAGCTTCAGAATCATTTGGCGCCGCCGCCTCCGGAGAATTCACCTCTTCTGCTTTCATCTCCGTCGGCAAGTGTCCTTCAGCATCTAATTCGACAAAATCATCTCCCAAACCGCCCGTCACTGCATTGGCGGCTTTAGCTTCAATAACCGCGTCGGCCATGACGTTGACATAGAGCTGAATGGCTCGAATCGCGTCATCATTGCCAGGAATGATATAATCAACACCTAAGGGGCTATTATTAGTGTCCACGACACCAATCACTGGAATGCCGAGCTTATTTGCCTCACTAATCGCGATCTTTTCGTGGCCAACATCCACTACAAAAAGTGCCGCTGGCATACCATTCATATCTTTGATTCCGCCTAAACTTAGCTCAAGTTTGTCTTTTTCACGAGTCAACATCAACACTTCTTTCTTTCGAAGCTTGTCAAAATGACCATCTTGCGACATCGCCTCAAGTTCTTTCAATCGTTTGATGGACTGTTTAACGGTTTTAAAATTGGTTAGCATTCCACCTAACCATCGATAATTAGCATACGGCATGCCACATCGCATCGCCCCGTCCTTGATTGTTTTTTGCGCAGAACGTTTCGTTCCAACAAATAAGATTGAGCCACGCTTTGATGCAATATTTCCTACAAAATTAATCGCATCATTCAATAAGGGAAGCGTTTTTTCAAGATTGACAATATGAATTTTATTGCGGTGCCCAAAAATGAAAGGTCCCATTTTCGGGTTCCAATATCGTGTTTGATGGCCAAAATGAACACCGGCAGCGAGCATTTCCCGCATGGTTGTAGCTGACATAAAATAACCTCCTCTCGGGTTAAGCCTCCACATACCCCATACACCAACTCTGGCTCCCTCACTACATCAACCAATACCAAAAACACCAAAAAAAACAACTGGTTAAATTGCAGCAGGAGAAAGAGCACCCAAAATGTATGTGTCGGTATGTGTGTGTTATCTTAAAAATTGTTTTAGGCGGTGCTTTATACCATAATATGGGGTGAACAACAATGACAAAAAGACGTTGGCCACTTGGTTGAAAAATCAGCTCTCCCTCAAACTAACAGCGAGACCTCGCTGCACCGAAATGCCGTACACTAAGCTTAGCCCATCCCCCCGGCCAAATTTATTTTGGCCTGATACCTGTTAAAATTTTTAGACTGACCTAACAAAACACCCGTCTCATCCCTTAGCTATTCAAGGGATTTGGTTTCACATAGTTTTTTGATAAATGTCATACACAATTAGGTAATGGCGTGCAAAGAAAAATCCGCGTAGGATCAAGCGAGATCAAATGAGA
>VAPK010300556.1_pt1 | contig 14990 bp, 14 predicted proteins | sample 3395031 | NCBI WGS metagenome assembly VAPK01 (sample SAMN08290443, study PRJNA428436) | hydrothermal vent metagenome | isolation source: Deep-sea hydrothermal vent chimney 1 | place: Pacific Ocean: Juan De Fuca Ridge
AGCAGGAAAGACTAGAGCAAGAACGTGCTGAGCTTGAACATATCGAACAGGAAAGACTAGAGCAAGAACGTGCCGAACTTGAACGTATCGAGCAGGAAAGACTAGAACAAGAACGCGCCGAGCTTGAACGTATCGAACAGGAAAGACTAGAGCAAGAACGTGCTGAACTTGAACGTATCGAACAGGAAAGACTTGAGCAAGAACGTGCTGAGCTTGAACGTATCGAGCAGGAAAGACTAGAACAAGAACGTGCTGAACTTGAACGTATCGAACAGGAAAGACTAGAGCAAGAACGTGCTGAACTTGAACGTATCGAACAGGAAAGACTTGAGCAAGAGCGTATTGAAGCAGAAATTATTCCTCCTATGACAGAAGACCAAATAAACATTGTTCAATCTACTTGGAAAATGGTTGTTCCTGTTAAGGATCAAACTGCTGATTTGTTTTATCGAAAACTATTTCAACTGGCCCCAGAAGTAAAAGCTTTATTTAGTGGTGATATGAAAGTTCAAGGCGACAAATTAGTCACCTCAATTAATCTTGTGGTTAATTCTCTTAATAATTTAGAGCATGTTGTTCCTGTCCTGCAAGAAATGGGCAAACGCCACGTAGAATATGGTGTTCTAGCTGAACATTATGATACTGTTGGTGCTGCTTTATTATGGACATTGGAACAGGGGCTAGGTGATGATTTTACTGCTGAAGCTAAAGGTGCCTGGACCACTGCTTATGGCCTGATAGCTGCCACAATGATTGAAGGTGCAGGGTATTAAGTTAAAAAGAAATGATATTCTGTAGGAGCGGCTTTAGCCGCGATGTCGCGGCTAAAGCCGCTCCTACAAAGATACAAAATTATAAAATATCTTAACTGAATGGCAGTGGAGAGATTAAAGTAATAGATTGAGTGTTGGCTGAAACTTATACGTAATCAGGAATATTTATGCTTCCAAAAAAGGGAGGATTGTAATTAAAAGTATTTTCACGGTTTATAAATTACTGCGCTTGGCTCACTTAAGTAAGAGACCATAAAAGATCTAACTTTTTACCACGGAGATCACAGAGAACACGGATTTTTTGATTGTTAAGCCTCTGTGATCTCTGTGTTTTTTTAGAAACTTCTTTATATTTATTTTTGTTAGATTAATTTCGCGCGACTACTATTCTGACACAGGGTGCTACTTATAAGCGGGCCAAGCCCAAGAACTCAGAGACTGTGAAAGTATATGCTTTTAGCTCCCCCTCTTTGAAAAATAGGGGCTGAGGGAGATTTTATTTTAAATATAAAGCTTTTAATATCAATGCCTTATTTATTTATAAAATCCCTCTCACCCCCCCTTTTCCAAAGGGGAGGTAAAAAAGAGAATACTTTCACAGCCTCTCAGATTAACTTCCGTCTTCGGAACAACAATACCTTTAGAATTAACTAAACTATTTGGTAGTGGGTTAAATTTGTAGCTTTAACAAATACATTCTCATTAATAACAGCCCTTTGGGGCGCAGGTTTTAACCTGCATTCTTTAGCGCAAAGAGCAGGCTAAAGCCTGCACCCCATAATGGATAAATTGTTAAAATAAGCCTTATCAGACTCACTCCCAACTATTTTTATGGTCTACACTTATCGGACTACTGAAATATAAAATCCTAGCTATACTTCGCGCGGTCGTGACTGCGCGAAGTATATATACAAACCACAGCTTAATAAAAATAAAGACTAGAATTTTGTAGAGCGGACTTTAGTCCGCTATAGAGACCCTTTGTAGCAATTATTGCAAACTGAAACTCGCTCTACAACATTAAGCTGTGGTTTGTTAATAACCTTAAAACTCAGTCTCTCTCACAATTGTTTTCTATAAAAAGGCCCACCTTTTATGTACCAACTACACATTATTTTTCAGTCATCCCCTGAACTCCTTACGGCTTTAGTTCTTATTATTGGTTTGCTTGTGGGTAGCTTTTTAAATGTTGTTATCTACCGACTGCCTGTAATGATGGATATTGGCTGGAAAAAAGAATGTAAAGAATATTTAGAAATTGAAGATAACGATGACAAGGTTGAGCCTTTCAATCTTATGCTTCCCTTATCTCGTTGCCCAAGTTGTAATGTAGCCATCAAACCTTACCAAAATATTCCTGTTATCAGTTATTTATTTTTGCGAGGAAAGTGTGCAAATTGCAAGACCCATATTGCTCTGCGTTACCCTTTAATTGAAGCATTTACCGGAATCACATCAGCAATAGTGGCTTATCATTTTGGTTATACCATTGAAATGGGGTTTGCATTATTACTTACCTGGGCACTTATTGCGCTTAGTTTTATTGATATAGACCAGCAACTATTACCTGATTCAATTACCTTACCTATGTTGTGGCTGGGCTTATTTTTAAGTTTGTTTTCAACCTTTACCGATACAGATTCTAGTATTATTGGGGCTATTGCAGGCTATCTTAGCTTATGGAGTGTTTATCAACTCTTTAAACTGGCAACAGGAAAAGAAGGTATGGGCTATGGTGATTTTAAATTACTCTCTTTGTTTGGTGCATGGCTAGGCTGGCAATATATACCTCTTATTATTATACTCTCGTCTTTAGTGGGGGCTGTTATTGGTATTTCCATGGTCTTATTGGTTAAAAAAGACCGTAATATCCCTATTCCCTTTGGGCCTTATTTAGCAGCGGCAGGGTGGTTGGCATTATTATGGGGCGATAAAATAAATACACTTTATCTAAATACAATGGGGCTTTAAAAGGATGATAAAAATTGCTTTAACAGGAGGGATAGGTAGCGGGAAATCAACAATCACTGATCTTTTCAGTCAATATAACACGCCCATTATTGATGCAGATGTTATTGCCCATCAACTGGTAGAACCTGGAAAACCAGCTCTTACCCAGTTACAACAAGTCTTTGGTAAATCCATTATCAATAATGACAATAGTTTAAATAGAACTTTTGTAAGAGAAATGATTTTTTCTGATAAAGATAAAAAACTACAATTAGAATCCATTCTTCACCCCCTGATATTTCAACAAATGCAAGCAGAGTGTAATAAACAAACTTATCATTATGGCATTCTTGCTATTCCACTGTTATTTGAAACAAAGATGAGCCATTTTGTTGACCGGATTTTAGTGGTTGATTGTCCAGTAGAAACTCAAATTGAGCGTATTAGACAGCGAGACAAACTTTCAGACACTCGTATTTTATCTATTATTTCTAGCCAGACCTCTCGTAAATTAAGGTTATCTTACGCTGATGATGTAATTGATAACTCTAATTCGACATCTCAACTTGCAGAACAAGTCAAAAAGCTTCACAATTATTATCTTAACCTGTAAAGATAGATTAACCTTGTTACTATTCAAAGTATCATTACATCTAAAATGGTGTAAGACTCAACAAATTAGAATAGCAGCAACAATTTAGGTAACTTTGTTTGTGAATACACCTACCATCTACGAATTTCCTTTAAACGAAAGAATTCGAGTATTTATGCGACTAGAACAGTTATTTGAACAACTCAATCATTTTATGAGTGGTTCAACTGTTTCTGATAGCCGTGCAGTTATCTCAGTTTTACTTGATATTCTAATGATTTTTAGTCGAAATGATTTAAAATCTGAATTACTTAAAGAACTAGACCGTCATTCAAAAACTCTCAATCTAATTTCAAATAACCAAGGGGTTGATACTGAAAAACTCAACCAGATTTTAACTAACCTAGGTAATATTAGTAAAAATTTATATAATACCAATGGCAAAATTGGAGTTAAAATAATGGAGAGCGATTTATTTCAAAGTATTTCTCAACGCAGCTCTATCCCAGGAGGCACTTGTTCTTTTGACTTACCTGCTTTTCATTATTGGTTAGAACAAGATGCCGAAAATCAACAACACGATTTGAACCAATGGACAGAACCCCTTGCCAATATTCGTGCAGCAATAGAACTCATCCTTAATTTTATTCGCCAAAGCAGCCTTCCCACTCAGCAATATGCTACCGCTGGTTTTTTTCAATTAGCACTAGACAAATCGCAGTCATTTCAGCTTATTAGAGTATCTATAGACCCTTCACTTCCTCTCTTTGCTGAAATAAGTGGGGGTAAACACCGGTTTACTATCCGTTTTATGTCCCCTTCTTCTGGTAAAAAACGTCCTCAACAAATAACTGAAGATGTTTCTTTTTCACTGACTAGCTGTATTTTCTAATGGATACAAAAAAAACATCAAGTAAAATAATTATTGTTTCCTGCCCTACCTGTCAAAAAAGTGTGAGCTGGACTACAGAAGAATTATTTAGGCCTTTTTGCAGTGAACGCTGTAAACTGATTGATCTGGGAGAGTGGGCGGCTGAAGAAAAAGTTATACCTGGCCAGCAAATTCATTAACCCTTTATTCTGCCCTTAAAGCATCTAAAGGTTGTAATTTTGCCGCTTTCATAGCGGGAATGACCCCAGCAATTATTCCAATCAGTAAAGAGACAATAAATGCAGCTAATATGTAAAACCAGGCTAATTGCACAGGTAAACCAGGAGCGATAAACTTAATCAACTGCACAGTAATAATACCCAGAAAAACACCTACAACACCACCGATAAAGCTTAAGACTAACGCTTCTGACAAAAACACTTTAAAAATCATCCCTTGCTCGGCTCCCACTGCCCGCAATAAACCAATTTCTGAAATACGTTCTGAAACTGCGATGGTCATTATTGTTAAAATACCAACAGCCCCCACTAATAAAGAAATACTCCCTAATGCTGCAACAGATAAAGTTAGTATATTTAAAATTGAATCCATACTTTTTAACATCTGGTCTTGAGTAATAATAGAGAAATCTTCTCGCCCATGACGACGCTGTAGTAAACGTTTAACCTCTTTTTCAATACTTTCTGACCGTTTTTGTTTGCTGTATAACAGATCAATTTCCATCAAGCTTTCTCTATCAAACATATCAAGTGCTTTAGCTATTGGAATATAAATCGTATCATCCATATCATATCCCATCATTTGCCCTTTTTTTTCCATAACACCTAACACTCGAAATCGGTCACGCCCAATACGAATACGTTGCCCCAAAGGGTTTGCTTCGGCAAATAATTCTACTGCTAATTTATGTCCCAATACCGCAAAGGCACGTGGGTTGACTTGCTCATTTTTGGGCAAAAACCGTCCCTGAGCCACTTTTATTTTCCATATTTCTGGCACAGCAGCTCCTACCCCTAAGACGGTAGTACGTCTTTGTCTTTTCTCTGCTTCTATTCTTGCATTACCCTGAACTAAAGGTAAAACAGCAATAACATTATCCAGCTTAGCTAAACTAACGGCATCAGCAAGTGACAAAGGTCGAACAGTATTAATTGTTGCGCCAGAAAGTCCCAGAGTTGTCGTTTTACCTGGAAACACGGCTATAAGATTAGTCCCAAACTGAGTAAATTCAGCAAGTACATAACGATGAACTCCACGCCCTATCGAGCTTAAAATAATAACAGATGCGATACCAATAATAAGTCCTAGAGCTGTTAATATAGATCGCAATTTATGACTAATAACCGTCCGATAAGCTAAATTTATAATATCTATATACTGCATATTACCTCTTTCCAAGAGCAATAACGGGGTTCATTCCTGCCGCTTGTTTAGCCGGTAACACACCAAATATCAGTGCCGTTAATAAAGAAACGGCTAGTGCAGAAAAAACAGCCCAAACAGGTAAATAAACTGGAAACTCAGGGTAAATTATTTGTAAAGCCATTAAGCTCACTTTACCCAATATAACTCCTGTTAATGCACCCGCAACTGATAACATCATGGCCTCTGTCAAGAATAGCCATAAAATTTGCTGTTTAGTTGCTCCCAAGGCCTTTAACAAACCAATTTCAGCCGTGCGTTGAGTGACACTGACCCACATCACATTCATTACCAATACGCCTGCAACAGCTAAACTAATACTGGCAATACTCGCCACCGTTAGCGTCAATGCTGTTAATATCTTATCAAATGTATTAACAACACTATCTTGAGTAATCAAGGTGACATCATCTTCACCTTCATGCCGCTGCTTGATAATCTTGCTAATATCATCAACTGCCTTAATCATCCCCTTTTTAGATTTAGTTTCTACCAAAATCCGAAATAAGGATTGGGTATTAAATAATGCTTGAGCTGAAGCAACAGGAATAATGACCATATCATCAAAATTAACACCAATAGATTGCCCTTCTGATTCCAATATTCCTATTACTCTAAAACGCCGGTCATTAATCCGCAACCATTTTCCAACCGCCTGCTGCTGGGCAAATAACTCACCCTTAATTGTTTGTCCAATCACACAAATAGATAAAGCTTTATCAATATCAGTGACAGGTAAAAAATGTCCTTGAGACAGGCTTAAATGCCGAACTCGTCGCAAGGCGGAAGTAGAACCAAGAATAGTCACTTCTCGTTCCAACCCTTTAGTCGATACCGGTGCTGCACCGATCGAAACAGGAGCTATAGCCGCAATATGATGGCTTCTATATAAAGCATCTGCATCAGCTAAGGTTAAATCTCTTGGTGTGGCCCCAAAGAGCGGAGGTTGTCCCCCGGTTGTTTCGGCGCGCCCGGGTAAAACAATGATTAAATTTGTTCCTAAAGATTGAAATTCATTAACAATATAAAGTCGAGCACTTTCCCCTAAAGCCGTTAATATAGTAACAGATGCTATCCCTATACTCATCGCTAATACTATCAGCAACACTCTAACAGGCTGAGTTTTAATTGCCGTATAAGAGAATAATAAGGTATCTCGAACCATCATAACTAAATAATTTCCCCATCAATTAGGCGAATTGTACGCTGAGCACGGCTACCTAAATTTTCATCATGAGTAATCATAACTAAAGTTGTATTCCTTTGCTGCAAGTTCTCTAGCAATTCAATAATACCCTCACCTGATTTACTATCCAGGTTACCCGTTGGTTCATCTGCCAACAATATTTGAGGCTGCATAATCATTGCCCGGGCTATTGCAACTCGTTGTATCTGTCCTCCCGAAAGCTGGTCTGGGCGGTGATTTGCGCGCTGTAGTAGATTAACAGCGGCTAAAGCATCAATAACTCGCTGCTGCCTTTCTGGTTTAGGAATACCCGCCAGGATCATAGGTATTTCAATATTTTCTGCAGCAGAATAACGGGCTATTAAATGAAAAAACTGAAAGACAAAACCAATATTCTCTCGCCTAACCTTGGCCAACTGGTCATCATTTAATTGCGTAACCAGCTGATTATTTAAAGTGTATTTTCCGGATGTTGGTTGATCAAGCAAAGCAATAACATTGAGCAAGGTTGATTTTCCTGAACCTGAAGGCCCCATAACCGAAACATATTCACCCTTTTTTATCGTGAGGTTAATATTATTCAGGGCATAAACACGCTGTTCCCCAACTTGGAAAATGCGCTGTATATTTTCTAATTCAATCATTTTTCTTCAACAACATAGGCACCAGGCTTAACACCATCACGACCTACTGACCGAACGATTAAATCTCCCGCTGATAAACCCGATAAAACTTCCACATAATTCCAGTTTGCCAAGCCAGCTTTAAATTTAGCCTCTTGTAATTGACCATTTTTTCCAATCAATAAGACTTGATTTTGCTCTAACACTGCTTCTGCTGGCACTCTTAAAACAGACTTATGCTGAGCAACCAAAACTTCTATATCAGCACTATATCCAGGTAATAAACTCTTTAAATCCTCGGGCTTGTTCAACTTAACTTCCACCTCTACTGTTCGTGCCTGCTTTTCTTTTTCTAACACATAAGGAGCAATACGAGATACCACACCTGAACATCGTGGTTGTTTAAATGCATCCAAACTGACACAAACAGACATACCCACATTAATTTGAGCAGCATCGACTTCATCAATTGGCGCTGAAACCGTTAAACAACTAATATCCAATAAATCTATAGGCGGCAGTGTCGGAATTCCTGGTGGTGAAGGGGTAACATACTCACCCAGCTCAGCATTAATTTCAGCAATAGTTCCATCAAAAGGAGCGCGTACAATGGTCCGTTCAATAGATTGCTCAACTATAGCTAAATTTGCTTTACTCACCTCAATTTCTGCCCGTGCAGCTAAACAGGCTGATGCTTGAGCCTTAGCTTGAGTCGTGGATTGATCCACTTGCTCATCAGAAATAATATGATCTACTTTCTTTAATCGTTCTATCCGCTTAGCATCACGTTTAGCACCCGCTGCCAATTCACAAACTTGTTTTGCATTAGCCTGATTAACCTTAATCTGTGCTTGCTGTAATCTTAATTGTGCCTTTAAGTCACCATTCCACACTTCCAGCAACACTTGTTGTTGCTTGACTTTATCACCCTCCTTAACAAAAAGTTTAGCCACATTTCCGCCAGTAGAAGGTGCTAAATAAGCTCTGCGACAAGCTTTGATAGTACCTACACGCGTATTAGACACACTGGATTTTACTTCACCCTTTGCAATCTTATAGACAGTAACAGCAATATACTCTGGTCTTTTACTAAAATAATAAGCCATACCAGCTAGCAAAATTATAAAGAAAAATATCAATCCTTTTTTCATCATTTTGGGCAGTTCTATTTTTCGTTAATTATTCTACTTTCTCTTATATATTAATTTTGACTTTAGTGCTATATATTTCAGAGTTTATAGCCCATAAATACAGCACAAAATAAATATAATTAAAATTTTAATCTATACTGTTTATTTATTAAAGATAAACTTGGCAGTGAGCCAAATCAATGTTTTGAATCATTGTTTTTTTATTTAAAAAACACCTTTTCATAATTAACAACCTTTGGGACAGAGTGCTTTAAAATATAATTTAGTCACTGCTTACCCTCCTCCCTTTTTTCAATATTAAGGTTTTCAAATGAATGCTCAATCTTTAGCCAATCAAGTAAAATCACTATTTTCATTGCCTGAAGTGGCATTAAGAGTCAACGAAGTTCTTAATTCTTCCAACCCTTCAAATAAGGAACTAGAAGAAATTATCATTAATGATCCTGCCTTAACTGCAAAAATTTTAAAAATCGTTAATAGCTCTTATTTTGGCTTCCCAGCAACAATAGATACCGTTTCCCGAGCTATCACGATTATTGGGCTAAAAGAGTTAAGAATCCTGGTACTCACAACTTCAGTAACCACAACCTTTAAAGGTGTACCAGCCGAGTTAATTGATATGGATATTTTTTGGTTTCATAGTATTACCAGTGCTGTGCTCGCTAAATTACTGGCTAAACGGCTCAATCATTCTGACCATGAACGCTTATATATTGGTGGTTTACTGCATAGTATTGGCAGGTTAATTTATGTCACTCAATGCCCTGAAATATCACGAGAAATTCTCAACCAAAAAGGCCTGGGGGAAGATGCAATTATTGCTGCCGAAATTGAGCATTTAGGATTTAATTACGCAGAATTAGGTGCAGAACTATTAAAAATTTGGCAACTCCCTGAAAACATCTGGCAAATGATTAGCCACCACCTTGACCCATTGAATTCAAAACAATTTATCCAGGATACTTGCTTACTTCATGTGGCCAGTCAAATCGCCAGTAGTATAGAGCCTTGTGCAAAATATGATTTTAATGTGGAAGAAATTGAACCTCATTACATACCTGGCGTTATTGAACACCTGGGTTTATCGCCCAATCAAATTTCATACTGTATTGATGAAGCACTACTACAATCTTTTGATATTATTAGTATCATTAACCCAAAAGCAACTTCAATTTTTTAACCTTGCACAAGGATTGAATTAGCCAGTTATTTAGCAAAAACACCCTCACTAATATTTCTAATCATTTGTAAAAACAAGGGCTCCCTACTCTCTTCTACCTTATCCTGGGCAATCATATTCATTTCCCCTACCCCAGCAAACAAGTCAGTAAAAGATTGATTTGTTAATGAATTGAGTTTTGAATGAGTATCAGCCATTGATGCTTTTGCCTGAGCTAAAAAATCCCCTGCCTGTTTTAATAAATCAGTGTTAATATTTTGTTCTGGAACAGTTGTTTGTTGATAGGCTGCAACGGCTTGAACAGATTTTTCCTTTCTCAAGTCCATAGAAAAACTGGCTATTTGCTCGGTATCAAACCCCATTTTCTGAGCATGTTTAAAAGCTGATTTTACATTTCCATTAAAGAACTTATCACTTACTTTACTCATTTTATTAATCAGCTCCGTAAGCGATTTTTGCTCCTCTTTATTCAAATCGCCTTCAATGCTTATGCTAAAACCAGACTCTACTGAATTACTTTCACTATAAGCAATTACCTTGCTATTTCCTTGCTCAGCTTGTAGCGTGCTACTACTGTTTGTTGCCGATTGATTTAAACTAATCGTTACAATATCACCTTGTTTAGTTTTAATTTGTATATCTGCTGAATGACTCACACGGGTCGCGGTACTTTTTAACGCCACCTCAGAGCTAACAACTTTAGAGCTAGTGTTTTCTAGCCGTTTACCTGGGTGATACGAATCATTAGCTAGTCTGCCACCTCGTTTATAATTATCATCTACTTTTTCTTGCTTATGAGAATCATGTTTATTTGAATCAATATCTGTTAAAAAAGATTGAGGTAAAGAAAATGACGGAGAAAGTGATTGTGTATACATAGCGAATCCACCTAAGATAGTTACTATTTCAGTATCGGCAGCAATTATAATTTCTTTAATCAATCTTACATTCATATCAGCAAAGGTTATTATTTGATTTTATGCTCTTCGCCTTTTATGATTGAAAGATACTTCACATAGTTACGACTGCTGCTTTACCCATTTAACAAAAGGCAATTCAAATGACCATCTCCCAACATAAGTTATTTTTACTTTTATTTATTTCCTTTTTTTTATTGAGTCCCTTAGTGCATGCTGCTGATATAAAAGCAGGAAAAAATAAAGCAGAGGTATGCCAAGGATGTCATGGAATAGAAGGCAAAAGCCAAAGCGCTTATTACCCAAACCTGGCCGGCCAACGTGCTTTATATCTTGAAAATCAACTAAAAGCATTTCAATCAGGAAGACGAATCAACCCTATGATGCAATCAATGGCTAAAAACTTAAGTAAACAAGAGATACAAAATATCTCTGCTTATTTTGCCAGTATTGCATTAGAAAAAGATAAAAATAGCCCCCTTATTGGTACCAAAGGGAAAAACAAAATTGCCATGTGCTTAGGTTGTCATGGCAGCACAGCAAGAGGCCTGGCAAGCTTCCCAAGGCTTGCAGGTCAACAGCCTGCCTATTTAAAAAAACAGCTACTAAATTTTAAAAACAAGACACGAAAAGGTGGACCAATGAATAGTATTGCTGCATCATTATCTGAACAAGATATTGATGAAATTGTGACTTATCTAGGTAATTTGTAACTTATAAATAGAGGTTCTATTATGGAAAACTTTAGTGTTGATGCCTATACACCCAAAGAAATTGCACAACGAATTGAAAAAATTAGTATTAGTAAAAGTACCTTAGACCCACTAAGAGTGTTTGCCTTATCTTTGTTAGCAGGTGCATTTATCGCTTTTGCCGCAGTTTTTTATACCCTCGTTATTCACGATTCCACCCTAAGTTCAGGTATCACAAGGCTATTAGGTGGCTTAGCCTTTTGCCTCGGTTTGATTTTAGTGATTGTTGCAGGAGCAGAACTATTCACCGGCAATAATTTATTAGTGATGGCCTATGTTGATAAAAAAATAACTTTGAAACAGTTGATGACCAACTGGTTAATTGTTTTTGTTGGTAATTTAGTTGGATCCATAGGGATTGTTATCTTAATTTTCTTGAGTGACCAATGGTTAATAAGTGGCGGGGCTCTTGGAGCTAAAGCAATAGTAATTGCTAATAGTAAAGTGAATTTAGATTTTATACCTGCATTTTCTCGCGGTATATTATGTAACGCACTGGTCTGCATGTCAGTATGGATGTGCTTTGCCTGCCATTCTGTTACCGATAAAATATTAACCATACTATTTCCAATCACAGGTTTTGTAGCAATGGGATTTGAACACTCTGTCGCAAATATGTATTTTATTCCAGCCGGTATATTAGCGCAGATGAACCCTGATATTCTGCAAATGGTTGACCCATCAATTGATCTATCCAACCTGAATTTAATGGGGTTTATACATAACCTATTACCCGTAACTCTGGGAAATATTGTTGGTGGTAGTGTTTTTGTTGGTATGATTTACTGGTTTATTTATTTAAGATCATAATAAAAGATCTAACATTTTTTACCACAGAGAGCACTAGGAGGCTGTAACAAATAATATACCCACCTCTCTTGTCTTTTTATCCCTCCTTGGCTCTTCTCAATCGGCACATAGAGTGACTATGCTTCTCTTAAAAAGAGCCAAGGAGAAATAAAAATCCTGCGAGATCTGGGAGCATTATTTATTACTGACTCCCTTACCAGCCGTTAGAATCGTCTTCCTCCTCCTCGATTCTGAGTTTAAAACCTTTTGGTAATTTTGGCTTTTTCGCAGTCCTAAGCAAAACAAATGCACCACCAAAAACCAAGCATATTGCTAATAACACAAATCCAATAAATAGCATAATCTCCCCCTGTTTTTACAAAAATGTTAGAATACTAACAAATTGATTATTAACGAAAAACCCTAATGAAACAAGTAGAATTACTTTCCCCTGCCGGTACCTTGAAAAATATGCGTTATGCCTTTGCTTACGGTGCAGATGCAGTTTATGCAGGACAACCCAGATATAGCCTCCGAGTGAGAAATAATGATTTTCTCGAAGACAACCTGGCAAAAGGTATCAATGAGGCACACTCTTTAGGGAAAAAGTTTTTCCTGGCGACTAATGTTATCCCTCACAATACAAAAGTTAAAACTTTTATTGCAGATATGGAACCTGTTGTTGCCATGAAACCTGACGCTTTGATAATGGCTGACCCTGGCCTAATCATGATGACCAGAGAGAAATGGCCTGAAATGCCTATTCATTTGTCAGTTCAGGCTAATACTGTTAATTTTGCTAGTGTAAAATTCTGGCAAAGTATGGGAATAGAACGCATCATTCTTTCTCGTGAATTATCTTTAGATGAAGTAGAGGAAATTCGGCAACAATGTCCTGATATTGAATTAGAAGTCTTTGTTCATGGTGCTTTATGTATTGCTTATTCTGGTCGTTGCTTATTATCAGGTTATTTTAACCACAGAGACCCAAACCAAGGAACATGTACTAATTCATGTCGCTGGAAATACGACACCTTGCCGGCTCATGAGAATGCTGAGGGTGATTATGTTTTAGACAATGCGGCTATTTCAATGAATGATATTAGTAATGCTAGCTGTGGCGGTGCTGAACGCCACCCTCTAGCTGATAAAACTTATTTCTTGGAAGAGGAAGGCAGAAAAGGTGAGTTGCTCCCAGTGATGGAAGATGAAAATGGGACTTACATCATGAACTCTAAAGATTTACGCGCCATTGAGCATGTTCAGCGCTTGGTCGATATAGGTATCGATTGCCTTAAAATTGAGGGGCGCACTAAATCACATTACTATGTTGCCCGTACCGCCCAGACTTATAGACAAGCGATAGATGATGCTCTAGCTGGGCGTGACTTTCAACCAAACTTGATTGGTGTATTAGAAAACCTTGCCAACAGAGGGTATACCGATGGTTTTTATCAACGTCACCATACCCACGAACAACAAAACTATATAACAGGGTACTCTAAAAGCCACAAACAACAGTTCTGCGGTGAAATCAGATCATACGATAATGAAACGGGTATTGCTGAAATCGATGTAAAAAATAAATTTGCAGTGGGCGACAAAGTTGAGCTCATACTTCCAGAAGGCAACCAAGATATTATTATTGAAAGTATGACTGATATGTATAATCACGATATGCAAGAAGCTGCAGGTGGTGGATATGAAGTTAAAATTCCATTACCTAAAGGTTGCTCCCAAGGTTTATTATCCCGGTATATTTGAGAGCAGCTTCAAGGTGAAAGGTTCAAGGTAAAAAGAGCAAGAGATAAAACTCGGAAGGTTCTTTCTTGAACCTTGAACCTTTTCTTTATCCTTTATTAATTATTTTCAGTTAAGTAAAATACTCCTAACTAACCAAGTAAAGAAGTCAAAACATGCAAATTAAACTCGCTAATCCCCGTGGATTTTGTGCTGGTGTTGATCGCGCCATTGAAATTGTAGACCAAGCGCTTGAGGCATTTGGCGCACCGATTTATGTACGTCATGAAGTGGTACATAACCGCACTGTTGTTGAAGGATTAAGAGATAAAGGTGCCATTTTTATAGAAGATGTCAGTGAAGTACCGGAAGGCTCTTACTTAATTTTTAGTGCTCATGGTGTATCAAAAAAGGTACAACAAGAGTCTAAAGATCGTAACCTAACAGTCTTCGATGCGACCTGCCCCTTGGTCACCAAGGTACATATCCAGGTTGCCAAACATGCCAAAGCGGGACGAGAAGCTATTTTAATTGGTCATGCCGGACACCCAGAAGTAGAAGGCACTATGGGGCAGTATGAAAAACTAGCAGGATCAAAAGGTGGTATGTACTTAGTAGAAACCCCTGAAGATGTTAAAAATTTAAAAGTTAATGACCCTGAAAACTTAGCTTATGTTACCCAAACAACATTGTCCATGACAGATACCCAGGTTATGGTTGATGCTTTACATAAATACCTCCCTGCCATTCAAGTGCAAAAGAAAGATGATATTTGTTATGCCACACAAAATCGCCAGGATGCTGTTCATGATTTAGCTGAAACCGCTGATGTTATCCTAGTAGTTGGCTCTCCTAATAGCTCTAATTCAAACCGTTTACGCGAAATTGCAGAGCAATTAGGTAAAAGAGCTTATTTAATTGACACTTATGCAGATATGCAGCAATCCTGGTTTGATGGCATTAATACCGTAGGTGTAACAGCGGGCGCATCAGCCCCTGAAGTATTAGTTCAAGCAGTTATTG
>VAPK010338708.1_pt1 | contig 14985 bp, 15 predicted proteins | sample 3395031 | NCBI WGS metagenome assembly VAPK01 (sample SAMN08290443, study PRJNA428436) | hydrothermal vent metagenome | isolation source: Deep-sea hydrothermal vent chimney 1 | place: Pacific Ocean: Juan De Fuca Ridge
CTGGCTGATGGCTTTTCAGGTTTGACGCTGTTTGATCTGTATCAGAAGCTGGCTGTTAGCGCCCCCGAAAAAGATGGAATATGGAGTAAAATGGATCGCTGGAACGTCAATCTGAACAGGGCGCTGGATGGCCTGAGTGAAATTGAAAAACAGCTACGCGCGGTTTCCCTGTGTTCCCTGTATGAAGTAGATAAAACATGGAGTATAAATGAGTAAGCAAAATATTGTTGAGCATGTGTTTGAATCCATGCTCTGGCGTAGCCGTATGATTGTGATTAGTGCCGTGATAGCAAGCCTGCTGGCATCAATCGCCATGTTTTTCCTGGCAACGGTTGATGCGTATTTTATGCTGGCGCATCTGGGGGAATATCTTTCACCTGATCTTCTGGGTGAGGCGCGGGCAAGCTTTCGGGCGCAGACTGTGACCCATGTGGTGGAAATTATCGATGGCTATTTACTGGCGACGGTATTGCTTATTTTTTCTCTTGGCCTGTATGAATTGTTTATCAGCAAAATTGATCAGGCGGAAGGCGAAGAAAGAGCCTCGAAAGTGCTGGTCATCCACAGCCTGGATGATCTCAAGGCGCGCCTGAGCAAAGTGGTGCTGATGATTCTGGTGGTCAAGTTTTTCGAACATGCTATCAGTATGAAATTCAACTCGAGCCTGGATCTGTTATATCTTGCCATCGGCATCGCATTCATTGGTCTGGCGCTTTATCTTTCTCATGCTGCGGATGGCTCGCACGGCCAGGCAGGGAAAAAAACTGGAGATAGAGCATGAAACCGCGTATTTATTTTTTTCTGATGCTCTGTTCCGTGTGCCTGTTACAGGCAAATGTGCTGGCTGCCATGAATTCTGCACCACGGGATCCGGCGACACATTTTTTTAATGAAACCTGGGGCAATTTTCAGGAAGAATTAAAAATTGCTCGTGAGCAGGGCAAGAAAGGGATCATGATATTCTTTGAAATGGACGAGTGCCCTTTTTGCCACTACATGAAAACCAATGTGCTTAATCAACCAGGGGTGCAGGAATATTTCAGAAAGAATTTTCTGCTGTTCAGCCTCGACATTGAGGGTGATATAGAAATTACTGACCTGCAGGGAAAACATATGAGCCAGAAAGATTTTGCCTTCCGTGAAAACCGGGTACGCGCGACTCCGGTGATCATATTTTATGATCTTGATGGCAGGCCGGTATATCGTTATACCGGACGTACGGCTGGCGTGAAGGAATTTATGTGGCTGGGACAGTATGTGGCCGAGGGTATTTACAGGGAGAAATCCTTTGTTGGTTACAAAAAAATGCGGCGACAGGAAAATAAAAGCCAGAAAAGTAAGAAACAGAAATGAAACTGGCAGGATGTTATTGGGGCAGGCCAGGTCGCCAGGCTGCTTTTTGTATCTGCCAGCTGCTTAGCCTGTTGCTGGTCCAGATGCTGACAGCAGAACGACTTGTGGCCGAATCCCTGCCAGAACCGTTGACGTTGGACTATGCGCTGTCCCTGTCAGAAAAGATGCACCCCCGTCTGCAGCAAAGTGAATCCCTGTTACAACAGGCAGAAGCTGAAGAACGGGTGACTGAACTGGAAAATGATACCCGGATTCTGCTCGAAGCCCGGCTGCGCTATTCCAACCCTCTGATTAATTATGAAAACGAAAAAATTCGCCCGGATAATCGTCTGGGACTCCTTCTGGATAAAACGTTGTATGATTTCGGCCGCTCATCTGCGCGGCAAAAGTCAGCAAAAAGCCGGGTTCGAAGCCGAAAATATTTATATCATGAAAGCCAGCAGCAACAGAAGCTGGATATTATGCGTCGTTACTTTGATGTAGTGCTGGCTGATTTCGAGTTTGTGCGCTACAACGAAGAAATGGCCGTGGTTTTTGTTGACCTGGAAAAACTACGCGAACGCCATGCATTGGGACAATTGTCAGAAATTAACCTGATGGAGAAAGAAGCAGAATATCGTCGAGTGCGCAGCCTGCAGGTGGCAGCGCAGAACCAGCAGCGTATCGTCCGTGCGCGCCTTGCCTATGCCATGAACCGGCCAGGAGAATTGCCGGTAACAGTGGCGCGCCCGGGCAAACTACCCCAGATTGATAAACAGATACCGGCACTGGAAAAGCTTCAGGCACAGGCGATGCGAGAGAATAATACCGTGCAGGCCTTACGTGCAGAAATTAGCTCGGTGCGTGAGAAATTGTCTGCGATACAGGCCGATTCCAGGCCGGTGTTGATTGGTGGTGCGCAGGCCAATGCCTATTCTCGCGCCCGCGCCGGCTATGATCGCTGGCGTCTGGAACTGAAACTGGAAATGCCATTAGCCGAAGGTAATCGTATTGATGCGGCTGCAGCACAGCAGCGGGCAGAGCTTTATCGTCTGCAGGCAGAGTTGCGAGATCGTTCTGAGCAGATAAAACAGGAAATGCTGGAACTCTGGCTACGACTGGAGAATTTGCATGTCCAGCGGCAGCAGATGCAGACGCAGTCAGAATATCGGGAACTCTATCTTGATCGCAGCCGAGCGCTGTATGACATGGAAGTAACCACCGATCTGGGTGACGCTATGGTGCGTATTACTGAGGCCGAACGAGATGTAATGGTTACTGATTTCAACATCGCCCTGGTCTGGGAGCAACTAGAAATACTTGCGGGTGGCGCATTCAACGTAATGGAAGAAAAATGATCGGAAACAGGACACAATCATCATTCTCTCACCAGTTGCTTGTTGTACTGAGTGTAGTTTTAGCCGGGTTATTGCCGTTACAGGCGCTGCTGGCAGAGGAACTGTCGGGCACAACGACATGGGTAAAACGGGTGGAATTGAGCACCCCGGTCGCCGGGGTAATTATTCGGGTCAATGCCGCCGCTGGCCAGATATTGAAACAGGGGCAGGTTTTACTGTCGCTTGATCAGCGGCCGTTTGAATATCGTATTCGTGGCCTGCAGGCAAAAATTGGTAAATTACAGGTGTTGCGCGATGAAATGCAGGCGGAGCTGAAACGTGCCATGGAACTATATGAGCGAACCCTGTTGTCGGATCACGAACTGGAACTGGCAAAAATTGACGCGGTCAGTGCAGAGGCAGATTACCAGCTGGCGCAGTCGCAACTATTAACTGCGCAGCTGGATAAGGAATACAGCACACTACGCGCGCCTTTCGATGCGGTTGTGTTGAAACGCTATGCGGAAAAAGGTCAGGTCGTCAGCAGCCCGGAGCTGATGCCGCAGGTGCTGTTCGTATTGGCCAGCAGCGAAAAGATGAAAGTACTGACGATGCTTGATGGTAATACCGTGCTGAGCCTGAAAAAAGGACAGGCTGTTAAAGTACAGATTGGCAAGCTTGTTTTTGAGGGAACTATTTCCACGCTGGGGCTGGAGCCGGCCGCAGATACAGGCGCTTATCCTCTGGAAGTGGAATTTGAGACATCAGGCCGGCTGGTCCGGGCCGGTCGTAAGGTAAAATTGATATTATGAATATTTGTGTCCATTGCATTGTTGAAGGCCAGGTACAGGGTGTTTTTTTTCGTACTGCGACCCAGAAGCGGGCAGAGAAACTTGGCGTGACCGGTTTTGCGCATAATCGATCTGATGGTACGGTCGAGGTGCTGGCCTGTGGTGATCCTGAGGCGGTTGAAGAGTTGTGTGAGTGGCTGAAATCCGGGCCGCCTGCGGCGCAGGTGGAAAGTGTTTCCTGTAAACCGAATGACCTGTTGACGCCTGGAAATTTTTCAACAGGTTAATTAGTTTTTATCCATAAAGGTTTGTATTTAATCTCTTTGGGTTTAATTCCCCGCTGCTTGCGGTGGGATTGTTTAATGCGGCAACAACTGACTGGCCGTTTCAACGTGTTCATCAAAGTCAGCGGCGCAACACTCCATACTCAGGCCAAGTCGGACAAAGGCGGAAACCGCCGCCCTGATCGATAGCATGTTTTCCTGCGGGTTATTTTTTTCCTGTAAAAGCTGGTTGGCGACAATAATAACATCGACCAGATCGGCACTTCCGCAGCCCTTGCGAGCGATGTTTTCATGTTCCTCAGCAACTTCAATAAAGGTGTTCGGGAATTTCCATTTGCGCAATATCCTGCCACCCAGTTTGGAATGGCAGGTCCTGAGGAAGGTCGCAATACTTCGGTCTTCTTTATCCAGCCTGTCTGATTTTCCCAGCACCTGTAATAGTGGCAGGTAGCCGATATCATGCACCAGCCCGGCCAGCAGCGCATCATCGGCGGATAACTGTTGGCTATGTCGGGCAATGGCGTAACTCAGCCTGGCGATATCGATACTGCGGCTCTGTACATCTTCCAGCAGCCGGCTCGCAGGACTGGCGGCGGAGCTGTTATTTTGCGCGAACAGCTGCATCATGGCGTGACTGGTGATAAGTGTCTGTATCAGTTTCTGGCCGAGGCGGGCGATGGCCTGCTGCAGGTTGTCGATGCCATTCTGGGTTTTGTATATCACACTATTGGCGACTTTCAGAATACGTGCGGCAAGTGCGGTGTCGGTGGCGATCAGCCTGGCCAGCTGGTCGGTGGTGGCGTCAGGATCATCGAGTAACTGGCGGGCGCGAATAACGGTATCGGGGGCGGAGGGGAGGATGAGTTGATCACGCTCAATAGCGGTTTCGACTTCCTTTATGAAGCTGTTGTAGCTGCAGCTAGTGTCCATGAGGCCATTATTTTTTATCCATCAGCTTCAAGCCTAGCGTTTACGCCAATGGCTGTCCAGCGCGCGATATACTTTTTTAGTATAACGGTGGCTGCCCAGACTGCCGTTATAGCGCGCCAGGGCGCGGGTCAGGTCGCCTTTTTCCCTGTCCAGATAATAGCGCAGTATGGTGCAGCCGAGGCGCAGATTGGTTTTTAGATCAAACAGATTATCGCCGGGCTTGCCGATTTCATCCAGCCAGAAAGGCATGATCTGCATCAGACCCATTGCCCCGGCGCGAGAGATCGCGTAACGGTTGAAGTTGCTTTCGACATCGATCACAGCCAGAACCAGCTCGGGGAAAAGTCCGGCGCGGGTGGCTTCATAATGGATCTGCCTGAGCATGGGGATGCGTTTTTCGGCATCGCTTACCCGCGGCGCCAGGCGTGCCGACATGTCTACCAGCCAGACTTCGGCATCGAAACGATCGTTAAAACTGCCGCTGTCGTTGATGGCTTTGATTAATAGCAGGCGTAGCTCATCATCCGGCGCTGTATCAGGCGTGGCGTTGACCTGTGTAATGGATAACAGAACACATATCAGACTGATGAGTATGTTTGGCATCGTCATAATTGGTTACAAAAAATTTTTCACCACAGAGGGCACGGAGGACACAGAGAAATATATTTGATGCCACCATCTATACTATTCGTATAAATAAAGAGCAAACAGGTCATAACTAAATGCAGATAACAATAACCTCTGTGTCCTCCGTGCCCTCTGTAGTTTAAGATTTAGATCTTTATTCGATCAGATAAAAACTCAATAATAGTATCGGCAGGCACGTCCTGTTTTTCACTATTTTTACGGCCCTTGTATTCCAGCATACCCTTGTCCAGCCCCTTTTCACCGATGACGATACGGTGGGGAATGCCGATTAATTCCATATCGGCAAACATCACGCCCGGACGTTCTTTGCGATCATCCAGCAACACGTCGAAACCGGCGACCTGCAATTCGGCATAAAGCGTATCGACTGCTGTACGTACTCGTTCCGATTTGTGCATGTTCATGGGTAGCAGGGCGACCTGGAAGGGGGCGAGGACGTCTGGCCAGGTGATGCCGTATTGGTCATGGTTCTGTTCGATGGCGGCGGCGACTATGCGCGAGACGCCGATGCCGTAACAGCCCATGCTCATGATTACGCTTTTACCGTTTTCATCGAGCACGCTGGCCTTGAGGGCTTCACTGTATTTGCTGCCGAGCTGGAAAATATGGCCGACTTCGATACCGCGTTTGATCACCAGTTTGCCCTTGCCGTCCGGGCTGGGATCGCCCTCGACTACCGTGCGAATATCTACGACCTCGGCTTCAGGCAGATCGCGGCCCCAGTTCACGCCTTTAAGATGCTGGCCGTCAACATTGGCGCCACAGACGAAGTTAGCGACCACCGTGGCGCTGCGATCCACATAGACTGGGATGGATAGTCCCACAGGGCCGATGGATCCCGGTGTGCAGCCGATGGTTTTTTTGATTTTGTCTTCGTCAGCGAAACTCAGGGGACTGGCTACTGCCTCGATTTTCTCGGCTTTGACAGGGTTGAGTTCATGATCGCCGCGCAGTACCAGTGCGATCAGCTGGTCATCTTCGCCATTGACGATCAGGGTCTTCAGGCATTGTTCTGCGCTAACGCTCAGCTGCTGACTGACTTCTTCAATGCTGTGCTGATTCGGAGTGGCCACGGTGCTCATTTCTTTACTGGCTGCCGGGCGTGGTTCGGCTGGCGCGAGGGCTTCGGCCAGCTCGGTGTTGGCGGCGTAGTCGCTTTGATCGCTGAAGGCGATGGCGTCTTCGCCGGATTCGGCCAGCACATGAAATTCATGCGAGAGGCTGCCGCCGATAGCGCCGGAGTCGGCGCGCACCGGACGGTAGTCCAGACCCAGGCGCTCGAAAATACGGCAATAGGTCTGGTGCATGATCTGGTAGGTGTCGTCCAGCGAGGCCTTGTCCAGATGAAAGGAATAGGCGTCTTTCATGATGAATTCGCGTGCACGCATGATGCCGAAGCGGGGACGCACCTCATCACGAAATTTGGTCTGGATCTGGTAGAAATTGCTGGGCAGTTGTTTATAGCTGCGTAACTCGTTGCGAATAAGATCGGTGATGATTTCCTCATGCGTGGGGCCGAGACAGAAATCACGCCCGTGTCTGTCCTGCATGCGCAGCAGTTCGGGGCCGTATTCTTCCCAGCGGCCGGATTCCCGCCATAACTCGGCGGGTTGCACCGCCGGCATCAGGACTTCCTGTGCGCCAGCGCGATCCATTTCTTCACGTACAATGGCTTCCACCTTGCGCAATACCCGCAGTCCCAGCGGCAGCCAGCTATACAGACCGGCGGCGAGTTTACGGATCATCCCCGCGCGCAGCATCAACTGGTGGCTGATGATCTCGGCGTCAGCAGGGACTTCTTTCTGGGTGGCGAGCAGGAATCGGGATACGCGCATGTTATGGCTTCTGTTGGTTATGGAAAGAGTGGGATTTTAGCCGTTTGTAGGGGAGGGCGTACAGGGGAACTCAGCGGGAATTGGGAAAATAACGCAGAGGACGCGGAGTCGCAGAGACGCGGAGAATATTCCGGCAAAGACCCGTTTCCGATATTTGTTCCGCAGTTATATGCGTTTTTGTCATACGCAAAAGTACGCAAATAACTGTTTCAAACTTTGCGCCTCCGCGTCTCTGCGTGCTCTGCGTTAAAGTTTCGTGCTTTCAGAACGTCCCGCCGTCCCAGCCCCACATGGCGCGGGGGGCATCAGCAAATTCGATGTAGATGCGTGATGCGGGAATGCCGAGCCGGGTTTCAATCAGCTTGCACAGTGCGGCGGAAAGGGCGGTTGTTTTGTTTTCGGGCAGGCCGATGCTTTTTAGTTCCAGGTAGGCCAGCGGCGCATCGCTGCCGGCAAACAGCATGGGTTGCGGAGGTTCCAGCGCCACCATGACATAGCTTTCCGGCTTGCCCAGTTCATGGGCGACCAGCTTCGAAGCTTCGGCCAGCAGGCTGGTCGTGTTTGCCTCGTCAATGGCTGTATTAGTCTGGATTTTCAGGTAGGGCATCTGGATTCTTTATTTTAGCTGCAGTAATCACTTACCTGCTGCTTGGCCTCGTCCAGTTTTTTCATGCGTTCCTCATCACTCAGACTTTTGATGTTGCCATCCTTGTCTTTCCAGCGGCGCTGAACCTGGTAGAAGCGCAGGCGATCCCTGGCTACTTTACAGTTATTGGCGCGTTCGGCGTTGTTTTTATCCATTTCCTTTTTAACCAGCGCGTTTTCCTCGCGTGCAGCCTTGTCTTTCATAATCGATTCCCTGGCGGAAAGGGGGGGTGTTGAAGCGCCGGATTTTGAACTGGAACGGGAAGGCGACATGATCTTGATGCGTTCATACCTGATGCCTTCGGCAGGTGGGTGCTGTGAATACACGATATTGCCGTTGCTATTGACCCATTTGTAGGTGTTGCCCGCATAGCTGTTGCCAGGCATGAATAGACTCAGTAGCAGGGGCGCAAGGACGATGGATATTCTTCGCATTGGGATTTCCTGTCATTGACGCGGTTTTTGCGCGTGTTTGGGTTCCATGTTTTTTGTTCAGGGATGCTGCCTTATCCTGATTAAGTGTATACCATAACGGCCATTGTCTGAACCTGTCTTGCCGGTGTAAATGTGGACTTATCCACATTTTCCGACCTGTTGTGCAGGTTCTGTCCTGTATGCAGACATCCTGTCTGGCGGGAAGCCGGCAGGTTCAAAACCCTGTGAGTGTCCAGGATTGTCGGTTTTCTCCGGGATAGCGCCGAGATCGTGTAATTTAGTGCAATTATCCGGGTTGACTGATTATAATAGGCAGTTTCGTGGGTAGGACACGCCAGGCGTGTCGTTAAGTACCAACCATGTGGGAGAAGCAGACGTGAAACTTGGTGGTGGCGATATCCTTGTCCAGTTTTTACAGGATGAAGGTGTTGAGTTTTTATTTGGATATCCTGGAGGCGCAGCCCTCCATATCTATGATGCTATTTTCCGTCAGGAAAATGTGAAGCACATCCTTGCCCGTCATGAGCAGGGAGCGGTGCATGCGGCTGACGGTTTTGCACGTTCTACCGGCAAGCCGGGGGTGGCGCTGGTGACCTCTGGCCCGGGTGCCACCAATGCGGTGACTGGCATTGCCACCGCCTACATGGATTCCATCCCGCTGGTAGTGCTGACCGCCCAGGTTGCCAGCGCCTTTATCGGTAGTGACGCCTTTCAGGAAGTCGATTCGGTTGGGATTACCCGCCCCTGCGTGAAACATAATTTCCTGGTCAAGGACGTTAAGGATCTGGCCAGCACGCTGCGCAAGGCTTTCTATATAGCTACTACCGGCCGGCCGGGGCCGGTGGTTGTAGATATTCCCAAGGATGTTACTGATCCGGGGGTGAAGATTCCGTATAGCTATCCGGAAGATTTCAGCATGCGCTCCTATCAACCGACGGTGAAAGGTCATCCGGGCCAGATTACTCGCGCGGCCGAGCTGATTATGACGGCGAAACGGCCCATGATCTACTCCGGCGGCGGAGTGGTGCTGAGTAATGCGGCAGAGGAATTTACCGCCTTCTGTCGCAAGCTGAGTTTCCCTGTCACCAATACCCTGATGGGGCTGGGTGGTTATCCGGCTACCGATCCCCAGTTTGTTGGTATGCTGGGCATGCACGGAACCTATGAAGCCAATATGGGGATGCATGGCTGTGACGTGTTGATTGCTATCGGTGCGCGCTTTGATGATCGGGTCACCGGGGATCTGAAAAAGTTCTGCCCGCACGCAAAAATTGTACATGTGGATATCGATCCGGCTTCGATTTCCAAGAACGTCCGCGTCGATGTGCCCATCGTGGGTGATATCAAGCAGGTTATTAGTGATCTGACCCGGGAACTGGATGCCAGCAAGAAACAGAATGATCCGGCTGCGCTGAAAAAATGGTGGGCGCAGATTGGCAAGTGGCGTGACAGAAATTGCCTGCAGTATGATCGCAGTAGTGAGCTGATCAAGCCCCAGTACGTGCTTGAAAAGCTCTATGAAGTCACGGGTGGCGATGCTTTTGTGACTTCTGATGTGGGTCAGCACCAGATGTTCACCGCGCAGTTCTACAAATTCGACAAGCCGCGCCGCTGGATTAATTCAGGCGGTCTGGGCACCATGGGCTTCGGCCTGCCGGCGGCGATTGGCGTACAGCTGGCGCATCGTGATGCAACGGTCGCCTGCGTCACCGGCGAGGCCAGCATCCAGATGTGTATTCAGGAGCTGTCCACCGCACGCCAGTATGATCTGCCGCTGAAGATCATCTGCCTGAACAATCGTTACATGGGCATGGTGCGCCAGTGGCAGGAATTTTTCTATGAAAGCCGCTATTCGCATTCCTACCTGGATGCGCTGCCGGATTTCGTCAAGCTGGCGGAGAGCTATGGCCATGTCGGCGTGCGTATCGAAAAGCCGGAAGATGTGGAAGGTGCGTTGAAAGAAGCCTTCGCCATGAAAGACAGTCTGGTGTTCATGGACTTTGTCACTGATAAGACCGAAAATGTTTACCCCATGATTGCCGCCGGTAAGGGACATCATGAAATGGAAGAAAGAGAGTTAGCCTGAGATGCGTCATATCATTTCATTATTAATGGAAAACGAAGCTGGTGCGCTGTCACGCGTGGCCGGCCTGTTTTCCGCTCGCGGATACAATATCGAATCCCTGACTGTCGCGCCGACAGAAGATCCATCGCTGTCGCGTATGACCCTGGTGACCCGGGGTTCGGAAAATGTGATCGAACAGATCAAGAAACAGCTCAATAAGCTGATTGATATCGTCAAGCTGGCCGACATCAGCGATGGCGTGCATATCGAACGTGAACTGATGATGGTCAAGGTGCAGGCGGCAAGCTCCGAGCAGCGCGAGGAACTTAAACGCATAGCGGATATTTTCAATGGCTGTGTGCTGGATGTGACCGACAAGACCTATGTGATCGAGTTGACCGGCGCGGGTGACAAACTGGATGCTTTTTTAGATGCGGTTGACCAGAGCAGCATCCTCGAAACAGTGCGTTCGGGTGCGACAGGAATTGCGCGGGGCAGCAAGTCCCTGCGGGTGTGATTCAAGTTTAAAATTATTTACGGTATAACAGATACAGGAACAGTTTAATGAATATCTATTACGACAAAGATTGTGAACTCTCCATCATCAAGGGTATGAAAGTGGCCATCATCGGTTACGGTTCCCAGGGTCACGCCCACGCCAATAACCTCAAGGACTCCGGTGTTGATGTCACCGTTGCCCTGCGTGCCGGTTCCACTTCAGTGGCCAAGGCTGAAAACGCCGGTCTTACAGTTAAGGATACTGCCGAGGCGGTCAGGGCTGCGGATCTGGTCATGGTGCTGACGCCGGATGAATTCCAGTCACAGCTTTACAAACAGGATATTGAGCCCAACCTGAAGCAGGGTGCGGTACTGGCTTTTGCCCACGGTTTCAGCATTCATTACAACCAGATTGTGCCACGCAAGGATCTGGATGTGATCATGATTGCACCCAAGGCGCCAGGGCACACTGTACGCACCGAGTTCGTCAAGGGTGGCGGTATCCCGGATTTGATCGCTATATTCCAGGATGCAACCGGCAAGGCCAAAGAGGTTGCTCTGTCTTATGCCTCTGCTATTGGCGGTGGTCGCACCGGTATTATCGAAACCAGCTTCAAGGATGAAACTGAAACCGATCTGTTCGGTGAACAGGCGGTGCTTTGTGGCGGCGCGGTGGAACTGGTTAAGGCCGGTTTTGAAACCCTGGTGGAAGCCGGTTATGCTCCGGAAATGGCTTATTTCGAATGCCTGCATGAACTCAAGCTGATCGTGGATCTGATGTATGAGGGCGGTATCGCCAATATGAACTACTCTATTTCCAATAACGCCGAATACGGTGAGTATGTCACCGGTCCTCGGGTTATCAATGATGAAAGCCGCTGGGCGATGAAAGAAGCCCTGCACAATATCCAGACGGGCGAGTACGCCAAGCGTTTCATTCTGGAGGGCCAGGCCAACTATCCCGAGATGACCGCACATCGGCGCCTGAATGCCGCGCATCCTATCGAGCAGGTGGGTGCAAAACTGCGCGAGATGATGCCCTGGATCGAAAAAATCGTGGATACCAGCAAAAACTAGTAAACAGGCAAAACGGCCTGTGTTATAAACACGGGCCGTTACTTTTCCCGATAACTAATTAGCCATAGACCATCGGCCATGCCGGTAAGCCAGCACTCATCCATCGCCAGAGAGGGCATGCCCCTGCTCGTTGCCGCCGTTATCGGCGCGCTGCTGCTGCAGATTTATTTTGGTGGCAATAGCTGGCCTGCCTGGCTGCTGGTGGTGGCACTGGGCTGGTTGCTAAGAGATCCACAGCGCAGTACGCCGGCTTCGCCACTGGGTATCGTCGCACCGGTGGACGGCAGGATCATTGCGGTGGAAACCACCAAGGATCCCTACCTGTCTCGTGAGTCGCTGAAAATCAGCATTCGTATGCCGCTGTCCGGCGCTTTTACCCTGCGCAGCGTAACCGAAGGAAATATTATCCAGCACTGGATGGGGGAAACCATTCCCCATGGAAGTGGTCATGCGCATGCGGTCTGGTTACAGACTGATGAAGAGGATGATGTAGTGCTGGCCCTGCATCCAGGCCGTTTTTTTGGCCGTATTGCCTGCTATCTTTCGACTGGTGATCGCGTAGGCCAGGGGCGGCGTTGCGGTTATATTCCGCTGGGCGCGCAACTGGATATTTACCTGCCAGCTGACTCCCCGGCGCAGGTCCAGGTGGGCGACAGGGTCTGGAGCGGGGAATCCATTCTTGCCCAGTTTATTCACCGTCCGCAAAACCTGGAATAAGTGGCTTATCTATACCCGCAAAACAGGTTATGCTCCCGCCCATGACTGAGCGCAGAAAAAAACCGCATCGCCGCCGAGGCATCTACCTGCTGCCGAACCTGTTTACGACGGCAGCGCTGTTCTCCGGCTTTTACGCCATTGTTGCGGCGATGCAGAGCCGTTTCGAACCGGCCGCCGCGGCTATTTTTATCGCCATGCTGCTTGATGGCCTCGATGGCCGGGTGGCACGCCTGACCAACACCCAGACCGACTTTGGGGCCGAATACGACAGTCTTTCCGATATGGTCTCGTTCGGCCTGGCGCCGGCGCTGGTCATGTACCAGTGGGCGCTGTCAGGGATGGGCAAGGCCGGCTGGTTGGCCGCCTTTATCTACACTGCGGGTGCGGCCCTGCGGCTGGCGCGTTTCAATACCCAGGTGGGGATTGCCGACAAGCGTTATTTCCAGGGGCTGGCCAGCCCTGCAGCGGCGGCGATAGTGGCCGGTCTGGTCTGGGTGGGCAATGACTATGGTCTGGAAGGCAAGGCCATGAACCTGGCGGCCTGGACCCTGACCCTGCTGGTTGGTCTGCTGATGGTTAGCAATGTGCGTTATCACAGTTTCAAAGGTGTGAATATCAAGGATCGCGTGCCTTTCGTCACCATTCTGCTGATTGTGCTTATTATCGTCCTGGTATCTTACGATCCTCCGATCATTCTATTTTCTGTGTTTTTACTCTATGCGCTGTCCGGTCCGGTCTGGACTCTGATGTTGCTGCGCCAGCGGCGAAGTGAGCGCCGGGCTCAACGCAGCGGTGAGATCCAGCGCGGCGAGGATGTCAGCGAGGCGGAGAAAAAAAATAGCGCCGATGACTTTGAAAAGTGAACGGATTGCCGCTATAGTTGCTCAACAGAGCATACGAACGATGACAACACGCAATCACAACAATCAAACCCAGACGATGTCTGCCCTTCATGGGGTGGCACCTGCCTCTTATTGCCTGCTATCTCTGCGACTACTGCCCGGCCGGGCAACTATTTAATCCTCGCGCGGGAATACGCGCACATAATCCCAATTTTTGTTTTATCTCATAATAATGAGAGAGTTAGCTTTCGCGGCTGCGCATGTCATAATGACGGCCGTGCAGGAGATTTGAAATGTCAGAGACAAGTACGACAGTCGATAAATTAATTATTTTTGACACCACCTTGCGTGATGGCGAGCAAAGCCCCGGTGCGTCCATGACCATGGATGAAAAGGTGCGTATCGCCCGGGCGCTGGAAAAAATGCATGTGGATGTAATTGAAGCCGGTTTTCCGATTGCCAGTGTGGGTGATTTTGAAGCGGTGAAAGCCGTGGCCGAGGCAGTGAAAGACAGCACCGTCTGTGGCCTGGCGCGGGCGCTGGACAAAGATATTGAGCGCGTCGGTGAGGCGCTTAAACCCGCTAATTCGGGGCGTATTCACACCTTCATCGCCACCTCGCCCATCCACATGAAAAGCAAGTTGCGCATGAGTCCCGAGCAGGTGCTGGAACAGGCGGTGCGGGCGGTAAAAAAGGCGCGCCAGTACACCGATAATGTGGAATTTTCACCGGAAGACGCTGGACGTTCGGATCTGGATTTCCTCTGCCAGGTGCTGGAAGCGGTGATCAATGCAGGTGCCTCGACAGTGAACATTCCCGATACCGTGGGCTATAACATTCCCTCGCAGTTCGGCGCGCTGATCCAGAACCTGCGTGAACGCATTCCCAATTCAGACAGGGCGATATTCTCGGTGCACTGTCACAATGATCTCGGCCTGGCCACGGCCAACTCGTTGGCGGCAGTGATGAACGGTGCGCGCCAGGTGGAATGCACGATCAATGGTCTGGGCGAACGCGCCGGTAATGCCTCGCTGGAAGAAGTCGCGATGACGGTGAAAACCCGCCGCGATATTTTCCCCTGTTCGGTAGATCATCTGGATACCACCCAGATTATGAGCTGTTCACGGCTGGTGTCCGGGATTACCGGATTTGCGGTGCAGCCCAACAAGGCCATCGTCGGCGCCAATGCCTTTGCCCATGAGTCCGGTATTCATCAGGACGGCGTGCTCAAGCATCGCGAGACTTACGAAATCATGCGTGCCGAGGATGTGGGCTTAACCACCAACCGCATGGTGCTGGGCAAGCATTCCGGGCGTAATGCGTTTCGCACACGGCTGAAAGAGCTGGGCGTGGAATTCAAGTCCGAGTCCGAGTTGAACGAGGCTTTTTCCCGCTTCAAGGAGCTGGCCGACAAGAAGCATGAAATCTATGATGAAGATCTGCAGGCGCTGGTCACTGAGGCCAGTGTTGAGGCCGGCAATGAATGGGTAAAGCTGGTGGCGCTGAAAGTCTGTTCGGAAACCGGTGAAATACCCGTGGCCACAGTCTC
>VAPK010507701.1_pt1 | contig 14975 bp, 9 predicted proteins | sample 3395031 | NCBI WGS metagenome assembly VAPK01 (sample SAMN08290443, study PRJNA428436) | hydrothermal vent metagenome | isolation source: Deep-sea hydrothermal vent chimney 1 | place: Pacific Ocean: Juan De Fuca Ridge
ACCAACCTACACCTTGAAATCATTTTAAAAATGCAGCAAAAAAATCTCGGAGTCTACGCTTACCTGTTTTTTATGATATAAGTTCAGGTGTAAGGCACTAACTCCTGTTTCCAACGGGTTCATTGAAAACGTGACAACAGTACCTTACTCCTGAATTCCTGTCATAATAAACAAGAAAATCAGGCAGGAGTAGGGTGCGTTTTACGCACCAGTTTGTGGTGCATGGAATGCACCCTACATGAATACGATTCGCATAACTTGGGTTGCGGCCATTATGTCCGCATTAGCTCACCCATATTTCATGTCGTCGGCGCTTTCACTGTCCGTGGTGTTACGTCGTTCCATTTCCAGTCGCGGATTTCAGGCATGTCCTCGCCATGTTTGCGGATATAGTCCTTGTGATCCTGTAGCTTGTCGCGGAGAAACTGCTTGGCATAGGCGGCCCGGGAGCCCAGGCTCGGCACCCGGTCGATCACGTCGCCGGCCAGGTGAAAACGATCCAGGTCGTTCAGCACCACCATGTCAAAAGGCGTGGTGGTCGTGCCCTCTTCCTTGTAGCCGCGGACATGTAGCTGCCGGTGATTGGTCCGGCGATAGGTCAGGCGGTGGATCAGCCAGGGATAACCGTGAAAGGCGAAGATAATTGGTTGGTCCGTGGTGAAAAGGACATCGAAATCCCGGTCGGAGAGGCCAAGAGGATGTTCGCTCTGCGGCTGGAGCGTCATCAGGTTTACCACGTTGATCACCCGGATTTTCAGCTCCGGAAAGTGCTGCCGCAGGATCTCGACGGCCGCCAGGGTTTCCAGAGTCGGGACATCGCCGGCGCAGGCCATGACCACATCGGGATCGCCGCCCTCATCGTTACTGGCCCATTTCCAGATGCCGATCCCGGCCTGGCAGTGCCTGACGGCCGAATCCATGTCCAGCCACTGCAACTCCGGCTGTTTGCCGGCAACGATGACATTGATTTTATCACGGCTGCGGAGACAATGGTCGGTCACGGACAAGAGGGTGTTCGCGTCCGGCGGCAGGTAGATACGAATGATCTCCGCTTTTTTGTTCACCACGTGATCAATGAAGCCGGGGTCCTGATGGCTGAAGCCGTTATGGTCCTGCCGCCAGACATGCGAGGTCAGCAGGTAGTTCAGCGAGGCAATGGGACGCCGCCACGGAATGTCGCGGGTGACCTTCAACCACTTGGCGTGCTGGTTGAACATCGAATCAACAATGTGGATGAACGCCTCGTAACAGGAAAACAGACCGTGACGGCCCGTGAGAAGATAGCCTTCCAGCCATCCCTGGCAGAGATGCTCGCTCAGCACCTCCATCACCCGGCCGTCGGCTGAGATGTGGTCGTCGGTTGGCAAAATCTCGGCGGTCGAGACCCGCTCGGTGATATCGAAAAGACGGGTCAGGCGGTTCGAGGCTGTCTCGTCCGGTCCGACAACCCGGAAATTGCGATTTTCCCAGTTGAGTTTCATCACGTCCCGCACGAACGCCCCCATGATTCTGGTCGCCTCGGCCCGCACCCTCCCCGGCTGCGGCACGGCCACGGCATGATCCCTGAAATCAGGCATCCGCAGGTTCCGCAGAAGCAGGCCGCCGTTGGCGTGAGGATTGGCACCCATGCGCCGCTCACCCTCGGGCGCCAGCGCGGCCAGCTCGGCAAAAAGCCTGCCGTTGTCGTCGAAAAGCTCTTCGGGCCGGTAGCTCTTCAGCCATTGCGCCAACATTTCCAGGTGTTCGGGCTTGGTCGCCAGCTCGGCCAGCGGGACCTGGTGGGCGCGCCAGGTCCCTTCCACCGGCAGGCCGTCGACCTCCTTGGGACCGGTCCAGCCCTTGGGCGTGCGGAAAATGATCATCGGCCAGGCCGGCCGTTTGCTGAAGCCGTGAGTACGCGCCTCGTCCTGGATCTGTCTAATCTCGGCAACGACCGTGTCGAGTGTTGCCGCCAGTTGCTGATGAACCTCGAGAGGATCGCTCCCCTCGACGAAATAGGGCCGGTAGCCGTAGCCGCGGAAGAGCTGGTCCAGTTCCTCGTGACTGATGCGCGCCAGAACCGTGGGATTGGCGATCTTGTAGCCGTTCAGATGAAGGATCGGCAGGACAGCGCCGTCGTGGACCGGATTCAGGAATTTGTTCGAGTGCCAACTGGTGGCCAGGGCGCCGGTTTCCGCCTCTCCGTCGCCCACCACGCAGGCAACCAGCAGGTCGGGATTATCAAAGGCGGCGCCGTACGCATGCGCCAGCGAATAGCCGAGTTCGCCGCCTTCGTTAATGGAACCCGGCGTTTCCGGGGCCGCGTGACTGGGAATGCCGCCGGGAAATGAAAACTGTTTAAACAGTCTTTTCAGACCCTCGGCATCCCGGGAGATGTTGGGATACATTTCACTGTATGTTCCCTCCAGGTAGGTGTTGGCGACCAGGCCCGGCCCGCCGTGTCCCGGCCCGGCAATATAAATCATGTCCAGGTCATATTTCCTGATCAGGCGGTTCAGGTGGACATAGATAAAATTAAGACCAGGCGTCGTCCCCCAGTGTCCGAGCAAGCGCGGCTTGATGTGCTCCAGCTGCAACGGTTTCTTTAACAGGGGATTATCGTAAAGATAAATCTGACCGACGGAGAGATAGTTTGCCGCCCGCCAATATGCATTCATTGCCGCAACTTCTTTTTTTGTCAGTGTCTTGGTCATGGTTTGCTCCTCTCTTTCCGGCGGTCGAGCCGGATCTGCTTTCTCTCTACCGGAATCCGTGACGGCTTGAGGTGTATTCTGTGCAATAGGTGGAATTTATTGTATTATTGCCGAATGAACGTATTTCCTGGTCATCACCGGGGCGCCCGAGAATGGCGCATCTGTTGCGTTGACAACTCGTTGATATCACCCAGGATAATCAACATCGTTGCCGCCTTGCATCTGCACCGTTCTCGAACGCTCACGGATTCAGGCTCTACTTCTGCCAGAGAATAAAATTGGCCTCCAAGGGAATGTGCGCGGCGCCATGGGCGGGAATAATCCGGGGCGTATAATCACTCGCCGGTCTGCCGGCCGGCACCGTCGCATGATACCGATAACCGGCTTTCGCGCCGGCAAGCAAATCGCCGCAATCCATGGTCATCCGCACGGGCCGGCTGTCCCGGCCCCGAGGTTCGGCGTACAACTCGACCTGGACTGCCGCCGGATCCAGGTCGCCCAGGTAAACATCAACCCAAAACAGGTCACCGGCCCCGGACTCCCGTACCTGGAATTCCCCGAAATGGACATGCCGCCAGTTGGCGGCCAGCCGATCATGCCATTTTTCCAGGCTGACCGCCATATCGGCATTGTTTGCCGCCCGCTGCCGGTATGCCGTTGCGGTTGGTATATAGTAATTGTCGGTGTACTCCCTAGCCATCCGGTTACAGGAAAACTGCGACGTCAGGAGTGCCATGCTCTGCCGCATCCGCTTCACCCACGCGGCGGGAATCCCCCGTTCGTCCCTGGTGTAGAAAGCAGGGATCACCTCCTGCTCCAAAAGCGCGTACAGGGCCTCCGCCTCCATCCTGTCCCAGACGGCATCGTGATCATGCTCCTGACCATCGCCGATGGCCCAGCCGACTTCAGGCGAGTACGCCTCGGCCCACCAACCGTCCAGCTCCGAAAGATTCAAACCGCCGTTAACCAGGATCTTCATGCCGCTCGTGCCACAGGCCTCCCAGGGACGGCGCGGGGTATTCAACCACAGGTCCACCCCCTGGATCAGGTCGGCGGCCAGGGCCATGTCGTAATCATCGACAAAAAAACCGTGCCCCCGCACATCCGGCTGGCGCAGAAACTCATTCCACTGGCGCACCATTTCCTTGCCCTCCGCGTCAGACGGATGCGCCTTGCCGGCAATGATGAGCTGAACGGGGCGGTGCGGATTCAGGAGCAGGCACTTCAGCCGCCCGGGATCGGTAAGCAGCAGGGTAGAGCGCTTGTAACTCGCGAAACGGCGGGCAAAGCCAATGGTCAGAACATTCGGATCAAGCATCATAACGTAGTGCTCCACCCATTCCCTGTCCCGGCCGGAGATCGCCCCCTGGCGAACAAGACGCTGCTGCACCTTTTCAATCAGCCGCTGCCGGGATTGACTGCGCATGGTCCACAGGTCTTCATCACAGACGTGTTGCAAGGCCTGTTCATTGCCCTCCATGTCGCCAAGCCAGCGGGGCTTCCCGCACTTCTGAGTCCAGAGGGCATCGGCCGCGGCGGAATCCCAGGAGGGGACATGAACGCCGTTGGTAACATGGCCGATGGGAATTTCGCCGACCGGCCACCGGGGGAACAAGCTCCGGAAGATGCGGCGGCTGACCTCGCCATGCAGGCGGCTGACACCGTTCACCTTGCCGCAGCCGCGGATGGCCAGATAAGCCATGTTAAAGAGCTCCTGATCACTGTTCCCGTCACTCTGGCCGAGGCGGAAAAAGTCATCCATACCCATCCCCAGCCTGTCGGCATAATTCGTAAAATATTGAATCATCAGCTCTTGCGAAAAATGATCAAAGCCTGCCGCCACCGGAGTATGAGTGGTGAAAATATTTCCGGCGCGGGTACAGCGAAGGGCGACCGAGAACGGTTGCTTTCCCCGTTCCATGAAAAAACGGGCCCGCTCCAGAACGGCAAAAGCGGCATGCCCTTCATTCAGATGGCATACGGGGCAGTCAATATCAAGGGCCTGCAACAGGCGCCAGCCGCCGATGCCCAGGGCGATTTCCTGCTGCAGGCGCATCTCGACGCCACCGCCATAGAGCTCACCGGTAATGGAGCGATCCCCCGGGGCATTCAACAGGTCATTGCTGTCCAGCAGGTAGAGGGAAATCCGGCCCACCTGGGCCTGCCAGCCGCGCAAGTGAAGCGTCCGGCCGGGCAGCTCGACACTGACCCGCAGCCACTCGCCATCCGGACCTTGCAGCGGTATCACCGGCAGCATGGTTGGATTATTATAGGGGAAAAAGGCCAACTGGTCACCGTTGCAGTCAATTGCCTGGTGAAAATAGCCCTGCTGATACAAAAGGCCGATGCCGACCACGGGGATATCCAGGTCGCTGGCGGTCTTCAGAAAGTCGCCGGCCAGAATGCCCAGCCCCCCGGAATAAATGGGCAGGGCCTCACTCAAACCGAATTCCATGCTAAAGTAGGCAACGGCCCCCAACGAGGAGTCCTTGTACGTTTCGCCGAACCAGGCCGGGCGCTTCATGCAGGCCTCCCGATAGGTAAGCTGGCGCTGCAATTCCTCGAGAAAAGAAGCATCTGCCGCCAGGGTCTCCAGGCGTTTTCTGGAAATGGTTTCCAGAATCAGCCAGGGATCGCCGGTATCTTGCCACAACTCCGGGTCAACCATCTGCCAGAGATCGTCAGCGCTGTGATTCCAATTCCAGCGCAGGTCAAGGGCCAGACCGGTCAAGCCCTTGAGGGGCGCCGGCAAAGATCGGGGGAGATATCGTTCCGGATTCATAAACTGCCTCCTGAATAAAAAAGGATACCGCTAAAACCTGAACTGTGGCGCCCAGATAATGGCGTTGCTGCGCTAACAGTTGATACCCAAGGATAATCACCATCGTTGCCGCCTTGCACTGCACCGTTCTCGAACGCTCACGGTTAACAAAACAAGCAGGAGATAAACGGGACGAAGTGGAGAGTCCGATATCACTTATATAGCCTGCGGTTATTTTCTTCGCCTGCCCCGGGGTCTGCCTTAACTGCGCTCGAACAAAAAATCTCGTTTCCGGACGAACACTATTTCGGTTGTACTCTATTTGGCCACCTGGAGCAATGGGCAGTATTGCCGGCCAAGCTCCTTTTCAAGATATGCATAGGGATGCGCGGTCAAGGGTAAACGACTCCCGGTTGTTTGAAGTTGCCGGCCAAGAAACGAAGTGCCCGCTCAAGGCTGCCGAAACACGGGACATCAGCTTGACGCAATGTAGGAAGATCAATTCTTCGAATCATGGGCAACTGGTCCAGGGCAGGCTTGTAGCTCCGTCCCTTGGGAAGATGTGCCGAAAGCCATTCCTTGATACCACGGCGCGCCTCCCAGGAATCCCTGTCCCACTGCGTGTCAGGCTGCAGCCCTGCCCGGCCATCCGGAAACGGACCTGTCATTTGTTCAAGACATGGCAGAAAAAGAACCTCGTATTCAGGATGCAAAAGGACATACGCCACAGGAAAAGGCAAATGCAGTGAACGTAATTGATTAGCAACGTCCGGAGCAAGGTGCCTGGGGCAGGCGTCATCCTCATCCCGCAGAATAAGCAAGGCACCGGAATCGGATTTGGTTCGGATAAAATCGGCACCTTTTCGAACCCCGCCACGACGCGACTCCCATTGATGCAGGTTTGTCCAGCGCAGGGGATGCGCCCATGGAATGAAACACCCTATATCCCGGCTTAGCCGTGATATAAAATTTTGCACCGCTTCGACTTCACCATGCCCTTCTACAAGAATATAGCCCTTAGCCATCCGGATTAATCCTTGAAAAGCGGCAATTGCAGATCGCCGGAGATCATAATTTCACCAAGGGTCAAGAGTTGATCTCTTACAGTCTTCTTGTGCCGTTCCGACAAGGGATGCACCGATGTGACCGCCCCGTCCCGCTGCACTACAAAAACCTGGCTCTTCTCAGGGTCAAGATAGTCAAGCAGAAGCGGACTATGGGTTGTAACAATAACCTGGGAACGTGTGCCCGCCTCCTGCAGGTAGTCATAAATCAACGGTAGCGCACCGGGATGCACGGTCAGCTCGGGTTCTTCTATGCCGATCACCGGCAGGGGCGGTTCCTGCAGCAAGGCTGTGAGAAGCCCCGCTACACGTAATGTGCCGTCTGATTCAACATCCGCGCCGAACCACTTTTTTGCCTTCTCACTGCGAGTTTTATGGCGGAACTGGGCCATGAGAAATCCGGATGCTTTTTCTACTTTGATATCATCGATATCGCCGGTGAACTTATTCAGTGCCGCGACCAGATCACTTTTCCAGCCTGTTTTCTCCTGCTGGTAGAGGATTGAAACCCAGTTATCGCCACGGGGCTTCATGGGGGTTTCACTGCTGTATTTCTGTGGCTCGCGTAAAACATCAGGATAGACGGAATAGATCATCATATTAGCCAGGAACTCCCACAGCGGCTTGATGCGCTCATCTCCACCCAGCGCGGTGATGGCCAATGTCTGGCCATCCAGATTTGGCTGAAGATTGTCCGGTCCCTGCCAATTACTGCCTTCTACTCTGAAAACCGTGGGTTCTCCTTCAATACTCACCATCCCCCATTCGCTCTTGATCCGGTACTCCTCACTCCGGTCTCCGGTAATCTCAAAACCGTACCGGGCCAGGCCATTGTCCAGCGAGATGTCCAGATCAATCTTAACATTGCGGGGATGTCCGGAACTGTGACGGCGTATAGCCTCTATCCCGTTATTATTGGTTATCGCGCCAGGCAACCCCATCCGCACCGCCTCACGCACGAAGGTCAATGCGTGCAGCACATTACTTTTCCCGCTCCCATTGGCACCCACCAAAAAGTTGAGCCGTCCGGGTCTAATCTCGACATTCGTGCCCAGACTGCGGAAATTTGAAATAGTCAGTTTGGTTATCATAATTTCCTCTCTAACTTGCCGTGGATATGCGAGAAGAACATACTAGTTTTTTGATCAAGAACAGATTTTTTATTTATACCGCAACTCCTCCGTTTGTTTTCAGTAACACTCTGTATTTACAAGACTTACCTGACAGCTACTCCCAAAAAAAGTTACTTTTTTTGGCGCAGGCTCTTAACAGGCCAGAAGCAGGTCGTTCAATTCTTTGATCTGATCGCGGTATGCCGCGGCCTCTTCAAAGGCCAGCTCTGCGGCGGCCGCGCGCATCTTTTTCTCCAACAGATCGATTTCGCGGCGCAGATCATCGACGCTGTGATAGACGACCTCCGGTTCCGCGGCCTGCCGCCCCGCCTCTATGCCGCCCGTTGCATACCCTTCCCCCGTGGTCCGGAGGTGCTGCACCAGGGAATCCTTGACCGTTGAACGAATAGTCGTTGGCACGATACCATGTTTTTCGTTAAATTCCGCCTGCAATTCCCGCCGCCGGCCGGTCTCGTCAATGGTGTATTGCATGGATCGGGTGATCCGATCCGCATAAAGAATGACGGTGCCCCGGGCGTTTCGGGACGCCCGGCCGCAGGTCTGGACCAGGGAACGCGCTGAACGGAGGAAGCCTTCCTTGTCGGCGTCCAGGATAGCCACCAGCGACACCTCGGGGATATCAAGACCCTCGCGCAGGAGATTGATGCCGATGAGGACATTGTACTCGCCGTTACGCAGATCCCGGATCAGTTCGACCCGCGCCAGGGTGTCGATATCCGAATGGAGGTACCTGACCGCGACCCCGACATTTTCATAGTACTCGGTCAGGTCTTCGGCCATCCGCTTGGTCAGGGTGGTGACCAGCACGGCCTCATGACGTTCGCTGCGCTGCCGGATTTCCTCCAGCAGGTCATCGACCTGGGTCGCGGCCGGCCGCACTTCGATTTCGGGATCAAGCAGGCCGGTGGGCCGGATGAGCTGTTCCACGACCCGGCCGTCGGCCCGCTGCAGCTCATAATCACCGGGCGTGGCCGAGACATAGACCACCTGGTTGACCCGTTCCTCGAACTCGTCAAAACGAAGGGGCCGGTTATCAAGGGCCGAGGGCAGACGGAAACCGAAATTCACCAGGGTCGTTTTGCGGGAGCGGTCACCGTTGAACATGCCGCCGATCTGCGGTACCGCGATATGGGATTCGTCAATAAACATCAGGAAGTCATCGGGAAAATAATCGAGCAGGTTGGGCGGCGGCGCTCCCGGCTCTTTGCCGGTCAGGTGGCGGCTGTAATTTTCAATCCCGTTGCAGTAGCCCAATTCCTCGATCATCTCCAGGTCAAACATGGTGCGCTGTTCCAGGCGCTGACATTCCACCAGCCGGTTTTCGGCCTGCAGTTCGGCCAACCGCCCGCGCAACTCGTCTTTGATCGTATGCATGGCCCGCTGCAACCGGTCCCGGCCGGTGACGAAATGGCTGCCCGGAAACACGGTCAACTCCTCCATCTCCCTGATCACCACGCCGCGGAGGGGATCAATGATGGAAACGTCCTCCACCGTATCGCCAAAAAACTCGACCCGGATCGCATAATCATCTTCATGCACGGGAAAGATCTCGATCACGTCGCCACGCACCCTGAAAGTCCCCCGGTGGAACGAGACCTCGTTGCGCTCGTAGAGCATGATAACCAGGCGGCGCTGCATCTCTTCCATGGGATAATCTGCGCCCACCCGCAGGAAGAGATGCATATTCCGGTACTCGTCCGGCGAACCGAGGCCGTAAATGCAGGAGACCGAGGCCACGATCAGGACGTCCGGCCGGGTCAGAAGCGAAATGGTTGCCGAATGCCGCATCTTATCGATGGCATCGTTGATGGATGAATCCTTTTCGATATAGGTATCGGACTGGGGGATATAGGCCTCGGGCTGGTAGTAATCGTAGTAGCTGACAAAATATTCCACCGCATTGCCGGGGAAAAGTTCGCGGAACTCGGAAAACAACTGGGCGGCCAGGGTCTTGTTGGGGGCCAGCACCAGGGTCGGCCGCTGGATCCGTTCGATGACCTTGGCCATGGTAAAAGTCTTGCCGGAGCCGGTGACGCCCAGCAGTACCTGGTCGCGCACCCCGGCCTCAATACCGCCGGCAAGCAGATCAATGGCCCGGGGCTGGTCGCCGGCCGGGGAGAATGGGGAGACAAGTTGAAAAGGATGGTCCATCGGCAGCCTCGGATGGTGTTAACGAGCGTTAACGAGTGTTAACAAGCGGAGGGGCACCGACCAGCCGCTCGATCTCCCGGAAGGCGATGCACCCTTCACGGATACGATGAATCCCCTGCCGCGTCACGGCGATCAGCGTTGACCCGGCGCGGCCCGGGGTGGCGCCGCCGTCGAGGACCAGGTCGATCTCGGCCCCGAACAGGCGCCGGACCTCCTCGCCGCTGACCGCGGCTTCTTCACCCGAACGGTTGGCGCTGGTCGCGGTCAGCGGTGAGCCGAAGGCCCGGACCAGCTCGATTGCCAGGGGATGCGGCGACTGCCTGACTCCCACGCTCGCGGTCCCGCCGGTCAGCAGGGCCGGCAATTCCGGGCGGGCGGGAAAGACCATGGTCAGCGGGCCGGGCCAGAAATGATCCATGAGCGGGCCGGCAATATCGGGAATCTCCGCGGCCAGGAGACCGAGCTGCTCCCGCTCGGCCAGCAGCACGAGAACCGGCTTGAGCCGCAATCTTTTCTTGACCGTGAACAGCCGCTCCAGGGCCTGTTCGTTAAACGGATCAACCGCGAGACCGTAATAGGTCTCGGTGGGGAAGGCGACCAGGCCGCCGTCTCTCAGGACGGCAACGGCCTCGACGATCTCCTGCCGTTGTCGCGCCGACAGAGTCACTTGCCGAGATCGTCATTCATCTTGGCGACCTGGCCGGCCATCTTCCGCCGGAATTCGTCGAGTCCGTCATTGATCCCGGTATCGGTGAGACCGAGTATCCTGGCGGCAAAGACGGCCGCGTTTTTCGCCCCCGGCGCGCCGATGCCCATGGTGGCGACCGGGATCCCCGGCGGCATCTGCACCGTTGACAACAGGGCGTCAAGGCCGTTCAGGGGTGAAGCGTCAATGGGCACGCCGATGACCGGCAGGAGGGTCTGGGCCGCAATCGCCCCGGCCAGATGGGCCGCCATGCCCGCTCCCGCGATAATAACCCGCAGACCGCGGTCGGCGGCGGTCCTGGCATACTCGGCGGTCTGGTCCGGCGTGCGGTGCGCCGACGAGACGATCATCTCGTACCTGATGTCCAGGGACTGCAGGAAATCGGCCGCGGCCTGCATCACCGGGAGATCCGAGCCGCTGCCCATGACGATACCGACAACCGGGACCTCGCGCTTCTCCAGCCGTTTCAGGGCCCGGTGGCCGATGTCGGTGCGATAGGTACAGCCGGGCCAGTGGATCACCCCGACCGCCTCGTAGGCCCTGGCGATAGCTGCGCCGATATCCGCGCCGATGGCGGTCACTCCGAGGACCCGGCCGCCGGCCGTAACAGTGCGGCGATTTTTGACGGCGGTGCCGGCGTGAAACACCACCACATCCTTCATATTCCCGGCCTTGACGAGACCGGTGATGGGCTTGCCCGTATCGTATTTGGCCGGATATCCCTGGGAGGCCATAACGACGCAAACCGCGGGCCGGGGATCGATATCCAGCTCAATGGTCTCGAGCCGGCCTTCGATGACGGCCTCCATGACATCGACCAGGTCGGACCGCAGACGCATGAGCAGGGGCTGACACTCGGGATCACCGAAACGGCAGTTGAACTCCAGGACGCTCAGGCGGTCTCCGTCGATCATCATGCCGGCGTAAAGCATGCCATTGTAGGGCCGCCCCTCCGCCGCCATCCCCCGGATCGTGGGCAGCATCACCTCGTCCATGATCCGCCGGGAGAGCGCCTCGGTAAGCACCGGGGCCGGGGAGTAGGCCCCCATGCCGCCGGTGTTGGGGCCCTTGTCGCCATCGAAAATCGCCTTGTGGTCCTGCGAAGAGGGCAAAGGCAGCACCGTGGTGCCGTCGGCAAAGGCGATAAACGAGACCTCCTCGCCCTGCAGGAACTCCTCCACCACAACCTTGTTGCCGGCCGGGCCGAAGGCCTTGTCTTTCATAATCAGGTCAACGGCCTTCTTCGCCTCGGCCGTGGTCCGGGCGACAATCACCCCCTTGCCGGCGGCCAGCCCGTCCGCCTTGACCACACAGGGTGCACCGATGGCATCGATATATTTCTTGGCGGCTCCCCGCTTGCTGAACACCTGGTACGCGGCGCTTGGAATGGCATATTTTTTCAGAAAATCCTTGGTAAAGACCTTGCTCCTTTCCAGTTCGGCGGCGGCTCCACTCGGCCCGAAAATGCGCAGCCCCTTTTTTTCGAAAAGATCAACAATACCCCGGGTCAGAGGATCTTCCGGGCCGACAACGGTCAGGTCTATCTTCTCGGCCGCGGCAAACGCGGCCAGTTCCTCGATATCCCCGGCAGCGAGATCGACACAGGTCGCCAGTTTTCTTATACCGGCGTTGCCCGGGGCACAATAAATCGCGGCGACCCTGGGACTCTGCCGCAGCTTCCACACCAGGGCATGCTCACGACCACCGGCACCAATGACCAAAATTCTCATCTTGTTCTCCCTCATAACAAAAAACCTCGCCTGCCGAATTCCAGTTGGACTCTGTTGTGCCACTTGAGCGAACTCCTCCTTTGTGGTTCATCATCAATCCAGCGCCATCAACCGAACAACGAACCATTTTTCTTGACACGATATATACAATTCTGTTATTCATAATAGTGAATACCCATTCAGTGAACATTGCCTCCAAACCAATCTTCCGCAAAAATGCTTCAATGAAGTCAACAGATAAACATAATAAAATTATTCGCGCCGCAACCAAAGTTTTTGCCAAAAAAGGATTTTTTAATGCCAGGATCTCCGATATCGCCAAGGAGGCGAAGGTGGCCGACGGCACTATCTATCTATATTTCAACAATAAATTTGACATTCTCCTTACTGTCTTTGAACAGGAAATAGGCAAATTGGTTGATCAGGTCAAGACCTTGCTCGCCGAAGAAGATGATCCCCGCCATATGCTTGAAATCTTCATTGCCAAGCACCTTCAGGAAATGAAAAAAAATAAGAATCTGGCAGAGGTGATCCAGATTGAACTCAGGCAAACCAATAAGCTGGTCAGGGACTACCGTAACAATAGATTCAGCGAATACATCAACATCATCTCGACCATCATCAAACGGGGACAGCGCGAAAACATCTTTCGCCGGGACATCCTGCCCGGCATTGCCAAACGGGCCATTTTTGGAGCACTCGATGAAATCGCCAGAATCTGGAACCTGGACCTTATTCCCGAATACTCCATGGACGAAACAGTACAACAGGTCATCAATATCTTCCTGCTTGGAATCCTGAACGAGTCCGGACGTCACAACCAGGACTGAACGTCAGGGCGTCACCGGTCAATCCACGGCAGCGGTATGAATTTCCACGACCTCGAATTCACGATTACCGCCGGGGGTCTTAGCCTTAACCTCATCACCGACCTCTTTTCCCAACACTGACCTGCCGAGCGGAGAAAGCACTGAAATGGACCCCTTCTTGACATCCGCCTCTTCCGGCCCAAGAAGCTGATAGGTTATCTCCTCATCTGTTTCCATGTCCGTCAAGGTCACCACTGTCCCGAAAACAACCCGAACACAGTCCACTTCCGAACAATCAATCACTTCCGCCCGGGCGAGTTTATCCTTAAGCTCAATAATGCGCCCTTCAATCATCCCCTGCCGCTCCTTGGCGGCATGATACTCGGCGTTTTCGCTTAAATCACCGTGTTCACGGGCCACTTCAATGGCCTTGACCACAACAAAACGCTCCACCCGTTCAAGCTGATCAAGCTCCTCGCGCAGACGCTGATAACCGGCTCGAGACATTGGAATTCTTTCCATCATGTCAAAATTCTCCTCTTATATTTCAAAAAACGATTATATCGGCACTCAATGTCAATCCAGGAATCGTAACGATTCAAAAAAACGTGCGGGTTGGCTTCAAGCCCTCGATGTTACCTCAGGTTACGACATCCGGCCTGATGAATACCATGAGAATCATGGCATTTTTTCTCTGCTTTTATTGGTTTTGCCGGTCCGGTTCATTTCCTTGCGCAGAAGCTGCGCTTCATCGACCCGCCCCTGTTTGGCAAGCAGATCGGCAAGCTCGACCCCGGCCTGCTTATCTGCTGGATCTTCCTGATGAATGACGGTCAGGACGTCAATCAGCTCAACGACCTTGCCCTTCTCTCTCAGCAGATCGGCAATCGCCCGGTATACACCGGGCCGGTCCGCAGTGATCTTAACCAGATCCTGCCAAAGCATACGGCTGCCGTTATTCTCCACCAGGGCAAGGAAATCGCTAGCCAGGGCCTTCCGAGCCTCATATCTCATCCGGACAATCGCCTTGTCGGCCGGTTTCAAGGCCAGGGAACAATCATAATATTCAAGGGCACGATCAGCCCGGCCCAGCTCCATATTCAACTCCGCGCCGCGATCAAGGAGCCTGGTATCATCAGGCTTCTTTTTCAATAACGCTTCAATCTGTTTCAACTCCATGGCGCCGTTGCCCCGGCCCCGGTAATAAAGCATGAGTTGGCGACGCCCCTCCTGGTTGCCGGGTTCAATGGCGACAAGCCGCTGCCAGAAAGTTGCCGCCTGTTGCTCGTGCCCCAGTTTTTTCTGCAACCGGGCCGACAGCAGCAGAACCTCGGGATCGTTCGGAGAGCTTTGGCGGAGTTTCCGCAACATATCCCCGGCCTTGCCGGTCCGGTTGAGTTTGATTGACAACCGGGCCAGTGTCTTCTGTAGATTCAGGTCGTCGGGTTTACGCAGAATCAACTGTTCGACAAGAGGCAGCAGCGCTTCATCCTGTCCCCGGCGCTCAAGGGCGCGGATCAATCCTTCCAATGCCGGCACAGCTTCAGGACTACCGGGTGCCTGCCCGTATAACTGACCGTAGAGCTTCACGGCCCGCTCAACATTGCCCATGGCCAGAGAAACCTGGGCCTGGGCAAGGAGGTATTTTTTGTTGTCGGGATTACGGGCAGTCAGCATTTCAAGTTGAGTCTCAGCCTGCCGCCAGCGCTCAAGATGAATGAGGATCGTAGTGTATTCCCACCTGGCTTCGTCAATATTTTCCTTGCGGCCGAAAAGAAGCTCGTACTGAACCAGGGCTTCCCGGTACTTCTTTTTCCTGGCCAGCTGCCGCGCCTGGTCCCAGATTGATTTCCAATCCGGTGCCAGTTTGTTGTTATCGCACTGAACATCATGATCAGGGACAGCGACGCTTCCAGCGGCAGGCGCAG
>VAPK010653464.1_pt1 | contig 14969 bp, 9 predicted proteins | sample 3395031 | NCBI WGS metagenome assembly VAPK01 (sample SAMN08290443, study PRJNA428436) | hydrothermal vent metagenome | isolation source: Deep-sea hydrothermal vent chimney 1 | place: Pacific Ocean: Juan De Fuca Ridge
GTTGTTTTTTGGCGAATTTTGATATTTTTTCAGGTTTCCCGTTGCGATAAAAATGTAAAAATTCGCTTTATTTAATTTGTTCCTTCCTAAGGTATAATTAGTGATAAATAAAATTCTTGCTTAACAATGGACCAATTCCTACTACGTTAAAAATATCTGAAACACTATGCGGTTTTGTAAAAACATGGTAAATTAACAGTGTATACCAATTATTGAAAACAAAGCTTTTGTAAATGTCCCAAATACCCTTTGACATACAGTTGAGTACATTGCCAAAAACACCTGGTGTATATCAATTTTATGACCATGATGATAAAATATTGTACGTAGGTAAAGCCAAGAACCTCAAGAAACGAGTGTCTTCGTATTTTACCAAGAACCATGAGTATGGTAAAACACGGGTATTGGTGAAGAAAATAAGGCGTATTGACCATATTGTGGTCGCTACCGAATCTGATGCACTGTTGTTAGAGAACAACTTTATAAAAAAGTATCGACCAAGATATAATGTCTTGTTGAAAGACGATAAATCATATCCTTGGATCTGTATAAAAAAAGAACGTTTCGCAAGAATATTTCCTACAAGAAAACTTATTAAAGACGGCTCTGAATACTTTGGGCCTTACACAAGTATGAGAACGGTTCGTACGTTGCTGGATCTTATAAAGAGTGTTTATCCCTTAAGAACTTGCAATTACGATCTATCGGCCGAAAAAGTAAGAACGGGTAAGTTCAAAGTATGTCTTGAATATCATTTGGGCAATTGTAAAGGCCCATGCGAAGCATTTCAAAGTGTTGAGGAATACGATTGCCAGGTTGCTGATATTCGTGAAATCATCAAAGGTAATTTCAAGTCGTCAGTACGTTATTTTAAAGGTCAAATGAAGGCATTGGCGGAAGAAATGAGGTTTGAAGAGGCACAGATGATGAAGGATAAGATAGATGTATTAGAGAATTATCAGGTAAAAACTACTATAGTAAACCCTAAAATCAACAATGTAGATGTGTTTTCGATTATTTCAGACGAAACTTTTGCCTATGTGAATTTTCTTCAACTTTCACACGGATCAATAGTACGATCCCATACCATGGAAATCAAAAAAAAGCTAGAAGAAAAAGATGAAGAATTGTTGCAATTGGCCATTGTAGAGATACGTCGTCGATTTACCTCTGAATCAAAGGAGCTCTACCTTCCATTTAGGGTAACAGTGGCCGATGGCCTTAAGGTCACCATACCTAAATTGGGCGATAAAAAGAAAATAGTAGCACTCTCTGAGCGCAATGCGAAGTTCTTTAGGCAAGAACGCTTCAAGCAGATTACAATTCTCGACCCTGATCGTCATACCAATAGGATTATGGCACAAATGAAGAAAGATATACGGCTATCTGAAGAGCCTAGGCATATTGAGTGTTTTGACAATAGTAATATACAAGGTAGTAATCCGGTGGCCGCCTGTGTGGTGTTTAAAGACGGTAAATCCTCTAAAAAGGAATATCGCCATTACAATATTAAGACAGTAGATGGCCCCGATGATTATGCATCAATGGAGGAAGTGGTCTTTAGGCGTTATAAAAGATTGCTGGCTGAAATGCAACCTTTACCCCAATTAATTGTCATTGATGGTGGAAAAGGTCAATTGTCTTCGGCTCTAAAAAGTCTTGATGATTTGGGTTTAAGAGGAAAAATAGCCATAATAGGTATTGCAAAACGTTTGGAGGAGATTTACTTTCCGAACGATCCTATTCCTCTTTATTTAGATAAAAAGTCGGAAAGTCTTAAAATCATACAACAACTTAGAAATGAAGCACACCGTTTTGGCATCACTTTTCATAGAAATAAGAGAAGCCGTGCGGCCATAGATTCTGAATTGAAAAGTATTGAGGGGGTTGGCGAAAAAACGGCTCAAGAGCTATTGAAAACCTTTAAGTCGGTCAAACGTATAAGAGAAGCTACAATGAAAAATCTTGCTGAGACGGTGGGGATGTCAAAGGCAAAAAAAATATATGAAACATTTCATCAATAAATACGACTAAGAAAGTACAATGCAAAAAACAATAATTACCATAATAGTTTTATTGTTCACTTTTTATGGCACATCCCAAATCAAAGAAGTAAAAAGAGACATGAAGGTCGGTCTTGTACTGAGTGGCGGTGGAGCAAAGGGTTTGGCTCATATTGGTGCGATCAAAGTTATAGAAGAAGCAGGGATAAAGATCGATTTCATAGGCGGCACAAGTATGGGTGCCATTGTAGGTGCCTTATATGCCTCAGGGTATTCAGCCCTTGAATTAGATTCTATTCTTAGAAATATGGATTTCAATTTGCTGATCGAAGACAACCTACCTCGAAATGCCAAGACCTTCTATGAAAAAGAAGACTCTGAAAGATATGCCTTGACCCTACCGTTCAAGAATTTCAAGATTTCTGTACCGGCTGCTTATTCAGGAGGCCAAAATATTTATAATGAACTAGGGCGGTTGTTATACCATGTCAAAGATGTAAATGACTTTAATAAATTGCCCATACCGTTTGTATGCATTGCCACTGATATAGAAACGGGCAAAGAGGTAGTTCTTGACAATGGTCATCTACCCGAGGCAATAATGGCCAGTGGAACATTACCATCTCTTTTCGAACCGGCTCGTATTGATGACAAGGTATTGGTCGATGGGGGTATTGTAAATAATTATCCCATAGAAAAGATCAAGGCGATGGGGGCCGATATAATAATCGGGGTAGATGTACAGCATGGTCTTTCAAAAAGAGATGAGCTACAATCGGCAACTGAAATTCTTTTGCAGATAAACAATTTTAGATCATCTGCAGTTATGGAGGAAAAATCAAGACAAACCGACATTTATATAAGACCTGATATGAGTGAGCATACGGTTTTGGACTTTGATAAGAGCAGGGCAATCGTTCGTTTGGGAGAAACCGCGGCTAGAGAAAAATACACGGCATTACAAGCACTTGCCCTTTCCCAAAATAGAGATAAGGTTCCAGCCAAGGTCATTAAGACAAAAGACACGATAACCGTTAACCGTCTTGTAATCTTGGGCGAGAACAATAATTATTCAAGAGGATATATAAAAGGAAAACTCAGATTTGACCTGAACGAAAAAATCACTTTTGAAAAATTACAACAGGGTATAAGCAACTTATCGGCCACCGGAAACTTTCAAACAATAAGGCATCGACTCGTTTCGAACGGCCTAGGAGAAGATTTGATTTTGAGATTAGAAGAGAATCCCAATAAAACATTCATACGTTTGGGGGTGCACTATGACGACCTATATAAAAGTGCGGCAATGATCAATTTCACCAAAAAAAACTTTTTAATGAAAGATGATGTATGTTCTTTTGATTTTATCTTGGGAGACAATGTTAGGTACAATATGGAGTATTACATTGATAAGGGTTCATATTGGAGTTTTGGTGTTAATTCAAGATTCAATGATTTCGAAAAAGAAATCGACTTCGATTTAATTCGCAGCAACTATGAAGTGCCGAACGTAGGCAATGTGAATACCATTAATTTGGGTGTTACTGATTTCACCAATCAAATATACCTACAGACGGCTTGGCAAGAAGAATTTGCGTTTACAGTAGGGGCTGAGTTTAAATTTTTAAAGTACGGAACCAGAACTTTGGGTGAATTGCTTGGTGAAAATGAAAGTCCGCAAACATTGTCCACAATTGATGAAAGCGGAAGAACCTTGTTTGAAAAAAGTAATTTTTACAGTGTCTTTGGGCAACTTACCCTAGACACCTATGATGACAAATATTTTCCAACAAGCGGATTGTTCTTTGATGGCGATTTTCATTTTTACGCCCTCTCTTCCGATTTCAATGATAATTTTAAAGAATTTTCTATTGCCAAAGCAAGAATGGGAGTGGCGTTTCCAATTCTTAAAAACCTGTCAGTAAATTTTGAAACAGAAGGGGGTTTTAAATTAGGAACCTCAAACGTAGCTACGTTTGATTTTGTATTGGGCGGTTACGGCACCAACCTCATAAATAATTTCGTGCCCTTTTTGGGGTATGATTTTTTGAGTTTATTGGGCAACAGTTATGTAAAGGCCAAGACAAGGGTAGATTTGGAATTTGCTCCAAAAAACCATTTTTTACTCACAGCTAATTTTGCCAATATCGATGACGATATCTTTAGAACGGGTGAATGGTTTTCTGAACCTGATTTTTCAGGTTATGGCCTTGGTTATGGCCTCGAATCATTTTTAGGCCCCGTACAAGTATTTTATACTTGGACACCAGAATTGAGTGAAGGCAATTTCTTTTTTAGCGTGGGGTACTGGTTTTGAGTGTATATTCGGTTCTTTTTCACGATATTTGCAACATAATAAGTATAGCAAGCATGTTGCAATTGAGAATTGATATAACGTTTCACCTTAGGGCAATGTGGTAATAATTTAGCTTTTATCATCGTGAGATAGGCACATTACCACAATCAATTCATTCTTAAAAAACATCAACATGGCAGCAGAAATAAAAAACCTAAAAGATTTAAAGAACACCGAGTATTCCTTGAAAAAGCTATTTAAGGAAGCTGAGGACTTTCTTCCGTTATTGGGTACCGATTACGTTGAACTATACGTAGGCAATGCCAAGCAATCAGCTCATTTTTACAAAACCGCCTTCGGTTTTCAATCTGAGGCGTACGCAGGTCTTGAAACAGGTGTCAAAGATCGGGTGTCCTATGTTTTAAAACAAGATAAAATACGCCTGGTACTTACCACCCCCCTACAAAAAGGGGGTGAGATCAATAGGCATATTGAAGAACATGGTGATGGAGTAAAAGTAATCGCCCTTTGGGTAGATGATGCAACCAAGGCTTTTGAAGAAACTAAGAAACGAGGCGCCAAACCCTATATGCAACCTACTCGTGAAGAAGATGGTCAAGGCCATGTAGTTCGATCTGGGGTATACACCTATGGTGAAACCGTTCATTTATTTGTTGAACGAAAAAACTATCAAGGGATATTTTTGCCAGGATACAGAAAATGGGAGTCACATTACAACCCTGAGCCAGTGGGGCTGAAATTCATTGACCATATGGTGGGTAATGTCGGATGGGGCGAAATGAACACTTGGTGCAAATTTTATGGCGAGGTCATGGGCTTTGCCCAAATTGTCTCGTTTGTCGATGATGATATCGCAACAGAGTATACCGCATTGATGAGCAAGGTGATGAGCAATGGTAATGGTAGAGTGAAATTTCCCATTAATGAACCTGCCAAGGGCAAAAAAAAATCACAGATCGAGGAATATTTAGATTTTTATAATGGTCCTGGCGTGCAACATATGGCCTTGGCAACCGATAATATCGTAGAGACCGTTTCGGCAATGAGAGATCGTGGCGTTGAGTTTTTGTACGTTCCTGAAGAATACTACGATGATCTATTAGAGCGGGTGGGTGATATTGATGAAGATGTTGAAGTGCTAAAAAAACACGGAATACTTATCGATAGAGACGAAGAAGGGTATCTGTTGCAATTGTTCACGAAAACAATCGTCGATCGGCCAACCCTTTTTATAGAGATCATTCAACGCAAAGGGGCACAGTCCTTTGGCGTTGGTAATTTCAAAGCACTTTTTGAGGCCATCGAAAGAGAGCAAGAGGCGAGAGGCACCCTGTAAAGCCTTCTTTTCTTAACAAACTGCTAATTTTCAAAGATTAAACACAAAATACTGTTAAGGGTTTAGTTAAAGTACGTTAAAGCCTATGTAAGATTCATACTATAGACTAAATTTGTAGTCGTAAGGGGTGGTTCCCTTGCAACTTTAAGTATTGGTTTTTCATAATTTAAAGTTTGGTTGGTTATTTAGGAAAAGCCCGGTTTTTTAAGCTGGGCTTTTTTTATGGGAGAAATTTTCGTTTTGAGAGTCTTCTTTTTGTCGGGTAAGTTAAAAAAGAGTGTTGAAGCGATCTAGTTGAATAGGGTAATCGGTATTTTTGACTATAGAGACGGAAACCGTACAATACTTTGGTATAAATTTTGTTTAAGTAATAGTAAATAACATGACTATCAAATGAGATATTAGGTTATTTTACTATAATACTTTTAGCTATGAAGAAAATTACGCTACTTTTTATTTTGTTCTTCAGTTTTTTTGTGAGTGCCCAGAATGCCAAATCTGATGAGCTGTTTACCACTACAACAAAAAACGAACCCGTTTTTAAACCAGGGGAATGGTTGAAATTCAGAATGCACTATGGCTTTCTAAATGCAAGTTACGCTACCCTTCAGGTAAAATCAGATAAAATAGATGGTGTACCTGTCTATCATGTGGTGGGAAAAGGTGAGACTACGGGTTTTGCAAGCGTTTTCTTTAAGGTAGACGATACCTACGAAAGTTACTTTGGCAAAGGCGACGGGAAGCCCTACAAATTTGTTCGTAAAATAAATGAAGGAGGCTACACGAAGGATATAGAAATTAATTTTAATCATAAAAAGGAGAAAGCCGTACTCAACGATAAAAAGAACAAGAAGAAATATGATTTTAAACTTCAAGATAGTATTCAAGATCTGATTTCCGCTTTTTATTATTTAAGAAACAATTACGACCCTGATAGTTTGGTCGTTGGCGAGGCCATAAAAATGAAAATGCTATATGATGATGATGGTATCTTTATTTTTAAACTGAAATATTTAGGAAAAGAAGTATTGAAGACAAAATATGGGAAAGTAGAATGTTATAAATTCAGACCCCTGGTACAGTCTGGAAGGGTTTTTAAAGAAGAAGAAAGTCTTTCACTTTGGATCTCGACCGATAAGAACAGAATACCAATTCGCATAAGTGCCGATTTAGCTATAGGAGCCATAAAAGCAGATCTAGATGGGTACAATGGCCTCAAGCATCAGTTTAAAATAATAATGGACTAAATGATACATGGTTTCAATACTATTTTAACCGATTCGAACTTTGTTCCTTTTCGTCAGATGACCGATACAAGCTAAAGGTTTTCACATTTCACATTATAATATTTTGTGTAAGGGAAATATTTCGCACTTAGATCTTACCACAAACAAATTCAAGAACAGCACCATCTGTGACAAATACCTGCCGATTATGGCAAAACCCAAGCAAGATAATAAAGAACTGATTGAAGCGTTAAAGACACTGGACATAAATACAATTGTAGACTGGTTGAAAGGAGTAAATCTGTCACCAAGTTTTCAAAAAGTTGTATTTTTTCCAGAGCTTTGTAGAAAACAAGCGTTAAATAATTGGGAAAGTAATGGGTAGGCCATATCTTTAAATCCTGATAAATCATAAAATTAGTAATGAGAAAATTCTGGGGCATCCTTTTTATTGCAGGCATCCTTTTTTCCTGTAAAGAAGATCAGACCGTTAAAGAAGTCAAAAAAGAAATTGCGACTATACCCGTAATTGAAAAACCCCTGATCAAAAAATTCGGTTTTAATCTAGATGATTTTACGGTGGTATATGATACCATTAGAAAAGGCGATAGTTTTGGTGAGTTGATGTTGGATAATAAAGTGGATTATCCGAAGATCGCCAAAATATCCAAAGATTTTAAAGACACCTTTGATGTGAGACGAATACGTGTCGGCAAACCCTACACGATATTGAAGTCAAAAGACACGACCGAGTGTGCTCAGGTGTTCATATACGAAAATGACCGGATAAATTACACAGTAATCGATTTAAGAGACAGTGTTTCTGCCTATACCGATAAAAAAGAAGTTAAATATGTAGAGAGAGAAGCATCGGGTATAATAGAAACTTCGTTGTCTGAAGCGATTTTGGCTCAGGGCATCGACTATAATGTGACCAACAACTTGTCTGAGGTTTATGCTTGGACAATTGATTTCTTTAGACTTCAAAAAGGGGATAAGTTCAAGGTCATATATAAGGAAAAGTTTATCAACGACACTATTTACGCAGGTGCAGAACCTATAGAAGCTGCTTATTTTGAACATAACGGCAGGCCTATTTATGCTTTTGCCTATGAAAATGATTCTCTAAAAAGCATTGTTGATTATTATGACGAAGAAGCGAATAATCTAAGAAGAACGTTTTTACGGGCCCCAGTTCAATTCAGTCGTATTTCTTCGCGTTACAACTTGAAGCGCAGAATACGGTATTATGGCAATAGAATCCGCCCTCATAAAGGAACCGATTATGCAGCTCCCAGAGGAACCCCCATCATGGCAACCGCAGATGGTACTGTAACTGAATCTACGCGCAGGGGGGGCAACGGAAAATATGTAAAAATTAGACATAACGGAAAGTACAGCACACAATATCTGCACATGAAAAAACAGAATGTGAAGAGAGGTGATTTCGTGCGTCAGGGTGATATAATAGGCTGGATAGGAATGACAGGAAATACAAGTGGCCCCCACGTTTGCTATCGTTTTTGGAGAAATGGCAGACAGGTGGATCCATTGCGCGAAGAGCTTCCTAAGGCCGAGCCCTTGGCCGAGACCCTACAACCTGATTATTTCACTTTTATAGACCCTATAAAATATCAATTGGACTGTATGTTGTTTCCTGAAAGACCGATTGAGGAAGAAGAGGAATTATTGACCTTCAATCAAGAGTAACCCTTTGAAGTTTCCCAATGACCTATTAGTTTCGGGATTATAGCGTATTTTTACCGCTTGATATTGCATCAAAAAATGCAAAGAACACGTTGTAAATCTTAAAAGCATCCCTAAATGTCTTTACAGAATATCGATCCGACCGCTACCCAGGCTTGGAAAAAACTCACCCAACATTTTAACGAAACAAGAGAGAATCATCTAAAAGATCTTTTTGCGACCGATTCAAACAGATCAAATGATTTTACGTTAAAGTGGAATGATTTTCTATTGGATTTTTCAAAAAATAGAATTACCAAAGAAACCCTAAAATTATTGTTGCAGCTTGCCGATGAAGTGAATTTGAAAGATGCCGTTCAAAAATATTTCAGGGGAGATTTAATAAATGAGACCGAAAACAGGGCCGTTCTCCACACCGCCTTACGGGCAAAGAAATCAGATGTGGTTCTTGTTGATGGAGAAAATGTGGTGCCTGAAATATATCGTGTCAAAGACCAAATAAAGGCCTTTGCCCAAGCCGTGATATCTGGCGACAAGAAAGGTTATACGGGCATAGCATTTACCGATGTCGTAAACATTGGTATTGGAGGTTCCGATCTAGGGCCTGCGATGGTGATCGAGGCGTTAAAATTCTATAAAAATCATTTAAAGACACATTTTGTAAGCAATGTTGATGGTGACCATGTATATGAAGTGCTAAAAGAACTGAATGCTGAAACCACCCTTTTTATAATCGTTTCCAAAACATTTACCACCCAAGAGACTTTAAGTAATGCCACTACCATTAAGAAGTGGTTTTTAAAAAGCGGCAGTCAAGAAGACATAGCCAAGCACTTTGCTGCGGTCTCGACAAATACTGAAAAGATTACCGAATTTGGTATTGCAGTTGAAAATGTATTTCCCATGTGGGATTGGGTCGGGGGCCGATTTTCACTATGGAGCGCCGTAGGCCTTTCTATTGCTTTAGCTACGGGGTTCGAAAATTTTGATGCCCTCTTAAGAGGTGCTAATGAAATGGACGAACATTTTAAGAGCGAAGATTTTGATAAGAACATACCGGTGATTTTAGCACTTTTGAGTGTGTGGTACAATAATTTTTATGGTGCCGAAACCGAGGCAATTATTCCGTATACCCAATATTTGAGTAGATTTTCGGCCTACCTACAACAAGGCATCATGGAAAGTAATGGAAAGAGCGTTGATAGAAATGGCAATAAGACGCCTTATCAGACTGGAACCATTATTTGGGGCGAACCTGGCACAAACGCCCAACATGCTTTTTTTCAATTGATACACCAAGGCACCAAGCTGATCCCTGCTGATTTTATAGGGTTTAAAAAATCGCTGCATGGCGATGACGACCATCACAATAAATTAATGGCCAATTTCTTTGCCCAAACAGAAGCCTTGGTGAACGGCAAGACCCCAGATGAGGTTCGAAAGGAGCTGGAATCGAAAAACATGCCTGAAAATGAAATCCGAAAATTGCTTCCTTTCAAGGTTTTTAATGGCAATAAACCTACCAATACCTTTTTAATCGACAAGCTAACCCCCGAAAATTTAGGGGCTTTGATTGCGCTTTATGAACATAAGATTTTCGTTCAAGGTGTAGTTTGGAATATTTTCAGTTATGATCAATGGGGTGTTGAGCTTGGCAAGCAACTAGCAGGCGCTACCTTGAAAGACATACAAGGTGCTGAAATCAGTGATCATGATAGCTCTACCTTACAACTCTTGCGATCTTTTAAGGGTTGACTCAAGCTTTTCGCATTTCTTGATAAAGTCTAATAACTTCTTTTTATAGGGTTTTTGGTTTGCCAATTTTGTGTTAAGTTTGGCCAGACTAATTTAATGTTGTTTTAATGTGCTTGTGTTAGAAATACAGCACTTTTGCAACAAACAGAAACTTAATAAACACGAGAACAAATGAGACAGAATTATTTAGCAGTGGTCGCGTTTTTAATGACCGCCATTGCATTTTCACAGGGAACAATCACTGGAAATGTGGTAGATGATTTGGGAAGTCCACTTCCTGGCGCTAATGTAGTAGTTCAAGGAACGACCAATGGGGTTTCGGCAGATTTTGATGGCAATTTCACCATAGAAGTGGCCGAAGAGACTGGAACTTTGGTAATCTCTTACATTGGTTTTATTACCAAGAATGTAGGTTTTACCGCCACTGGAGATATTGGGTCTATTTCTTTGTTGCCCAATGCTGAAGAATTGGAAGGAGTTGTAGTGACAGGTATAATGGATATTGCAAAGGATAGGGAAACCCCTGTTGCTGCATCAACAATTACTGCCTCTGTAATTCAAGAAAAACTGGGAGCCCAAGAATTCCCCGAAATATTGAGGTCCACACCATCGGTTTACGCAACAAAATCTGGAGGGGGTTTTGGTGATGGCCGGGTTAATGTCAGGGGTTTCGATTCTCCAAACATTGCTATAATGATTAACGGTATCCCAGTCAATGACATGGAAAATGGCCGTGTTTTTTGGAGTAATTGGGCAGGTCTTAGTGATGTAACCACTGCAATGCAAGTTCAACGAGGTTTAGGTTCTTCTAAATTGGCAATATCTTCTGTTGGCGGCACAATCAACATCATTACGAAGTCAACAGAACTGTCAGAGGGTGGTGCCTTAACAGTTAGTGCAGGTAACGACGGTTACCTTAAAACCAATGTTTCTTATAATACTGGTAGAATGGATAATGGTTTTGCCGCTTCGGTTCTATTAGGCAGAACTTCTGGTGATGGTTATATTAATGGTACTGAATTTGAAGGGTACAACTATTTTATAGGTTTAGGGTACGAACCAAATGAAAAACATAGTTTCCAATTTTTAATTACAGGTGCTCCACAAGTACACAACCAAAGAACCACTAGTTTTTTTAATATGGCCCGTTTATCAGATTATATTGAGCATGGTGCAAAGTACAACTTTAACGATGGCACCTTGAACGGTGAAGAGTTTGGGTGGAGAAAAAACTTTTACCATAAACCGATTACCTCTTTAAACTGGGATTGGTCAATAAATGAAAAATCGACTTTATCGACTTCGGTTTATGCATCTTTTGGCAGAGGTGGTGGAACCGGTGACATTGGGGTTGGTCCTAGCTTTGGATTTGCAAGTTCCAGCAGATACCGAAACCCAGCCAATGGTCAAGTCGATTATGACTTACTGACGAGATTTAATTCAGGTGATGCGGTTACATTTTATGACGGAAGAGATTATCAATTGACGACTAATGATAGTGGTGAATTTATTACCACAAGCTTTGGTGATGGATTGGTCAGAAGAGCATCTATTAATTCCCACAACTGGCTTGGCGCTATTTCCAATTTGCATACTGAAGTCAATGAAAATTTCAGTTATGACCTTGGTGTTGATTTAAGGAGCTATAAGGGGATTCACTATAGAAGAGTTGATAATTTGTTAGGAGCGGATGGGTATTTTGATGATGATGATATTAATAATCCTGATCATACCGTTAGAGCCAATGGAATTGTTGAATCTGATTTTTCCTCGATTGTCAATGTATTTAAAAGTATAGACAAAGATGAAAAGATAGATTATCATAATGATGGTCTGGTAAGATGGTTGGGTGCTTTTGGTCAAGCAGAATATAAAAATGAAGTTATTTCTGCCTTCGTTCAAGGGGGAATATCCCAACAGGGCTTTAAAAGAATCGATTATTTCAATTATTTAGACTCTGACCCAGCACAAGAAACAGATTGGGAAAACATTATTGGCGGAAACTTCAAAGGAGGTCTCAATATTAACTTTGACGAAGCCAATAATATTTTTGTGAATGGTGGCTACTATTTAAAGCAACCTAATTTTGATGCTATTTATCTTAATTTTAGAAATGATTTAAATCCCAATCACAGAAACGAAAAAATTCTTGGCCTAGAAGCGGGTTATGGCCTTAATTTAAATAATTTTAGAATTAAACTGAACGTCTATAGAACTTCATGGAAAGATAGGTTTATCCGTGTAGGGCTTGAAACGGAGAATGGGGATGAAGGTTTTGCCAATATTTCAGGAGTTGAACAGATTCATAAGGGCGTTGAGATTGAAACAAACTATCGGGCTTCTGATTTTGTACAGTTCAAGGGAATGATATCTTTAGGTGATTGGGAATATGCTGGTGACGTAAGTGGTGTAGCCTTCGATGATGAAAGAAATGTCCTTGGCGATGTCACTCTTTTTTTAGATGGAGTTAAAGTCGGGGATGCCGCACAGTTTACCTCTAATATAGAAATGATAGTGAGACCTGTTGAAAATTTGAAACTTAGTGCAAGTTGGTTTACGGCAGCTAAATTGTATGCGGCAATTTCAGCGGAAGATTTTGACACTCCCGGTCACCAAGGTTCCTTAAGACTGCCAACGTATAATTTATTTGATGTTGGTGCCTACTATAAGTTTAAACTGGGTGGATCTAACGCAATTGCTTTGGCTGTTAATGTGAATAACCTTTTTAATACTGAATATATCTCAGAATCACGGACCAACATTCATGGGGGTTCATCGGGACCAGATTCATATAACGGCATTAATACCAGAAACAAGGCATTCTTTGGCTTTGGAAGAACCTGGAACGTAAACCTACGTTATAACTTCTAATTTCTAGAATTGATTTGTGAAATTATGACCCTGTCAATTGACAGGGTTTTTTGTGCCTAAAAATTACATTTTGGGAAAAGAGTAATATTACTGACATAAATTTTAACAATGAAATGTAGGTTTATTATTACATATTTTGTTATATTAAAAAAAAGTATTAACCCTAAATCAAAACGCAATGAAAAAGAGATTCATAATTATCTGTTCCTTATTTGTACTATCTTCTTGTGAGGAGGAAACTCTAAAGTCAGGATATTCCGACGAAGAAAGTACTGTTCATGATGTGGAAATTACGGTCATTGAATTAGCTTATCCAGATGTTGAAGGAGAGTTTATAACTATTCCCCAACCCAAAGGAGGTGAGGTGGTCTTGAGGAAAATTGGTAACGACTATATTTGGATGGGAGATATTATTCTAAATAAAAATCAGATTAAAAATTTTTATGAAAACGGAATTACTGAGAGAACGGCATTATCAACTCTTTCTAAACACTGGCCCAAGGCGACTATATACTATAAAATTTCTTCTGATCTCCCGAATCAACAAAGAGTTACAAATGCAATTGATAGATGGAAGCAAAGTGCGCCATATTTGAACTTTGTTGTAAGAACAAATCAAACTAATTATATTGAATTTATTCCAGGGTCAGGGTGTAGTTCCAATCTCGGAATGATTGGTGGAAGACAATTGATAAAGTTAGCATCTACTTGTACTACGGGAAATGCAATGCATGAAATTGGTCATGCAATTGGTTTATTACATGAGCAAACTAGAACAGACAGAGATAATTTTATTAGAGTACTTATCAACAATATTCGACCTAATCGGCGTAGTCAATTTAACAGATATGACCAAGAGGGAATATCTGGTTTTCAAATAGGTACAATCGACTACAACTCTATTATGATGTACCCTTCTTTTAATTCTTTTGCCATTAATAGCAATTTACCTACAATGGAAAGATTAGATGGTTCTACCTGGCCCGCTAACAGAACTAATCTATCCGTAGGGGATATAGAGATTACAGATTTACTATATGGAGGACTATATGCAAAATTGTATTTTGTAACTACGGAATATGAGAATGGTCCTGAAGATGACTTTCATACGCAAGACGTCTATGTGAAATTTTATTCTGATGTGAACTATAGTAATCCAGTTAGTCTAAATCAAAACGTTGATTTTAAGTTTAAGATTGTTAATACTAATGAATACAGCGGAACCTCAAGCATTAATTTTTATAGTAAGTCGCTCACATCAGGTAATCAAAGTTATTTTATACAAAATTATACTAGAACAGATATACAGTATGACTATGGAGATATAGAACCTGGAAGCTACTCTCAGGCTTTAACAATTACCCAAGGTTTTAGTTATATCGACTAATTTTCATATAGAGATATGGACCCTGCCAACGGGCAGGGTTTTTTTATGCCCAAAGAATTCGTATTTTAGAAGACTAAATTACAAATCGTATGTACGAAATCATATTTACAATTCACAGCTATGTTGCCTATGTAGTTCTTGCAATGCTCTTATTGGTTTTTATCAACGCGATTCGGGGTTGGTTTGGCAATAAAATGTTTACCCTTGAAAAAGACTACCGCGTAAGCTTGTTTGGTCTGATTTTGGCCCATATACAATTATTGGTCGGGTTGATTTTATATTTTGTTTCTGCAAAGGGGTTAAATACCATACAGGAGTTGGGTATGGGCGGTATGGACACTGCTTCCCGCTTGCTTGCCGTAGAGCA